>Ga0137418_10000637_pt1 | contig 31536 bp, 31 predicted proteins | sample CZODoug3_1_2_16f_FD_122242 | JGI IMG/M metagenome (GOLD analysis project Ga0137418, IMG submission 122242) | Vadose zone soil fungal communities from Angelo Coast Range Reserve, California, USA - CZODoug3_1_2_16fungal (Hybrid Assembly) | ecosystem: Environmental > Terrestrial > Soil > Vadose... | reverse complement strand
GTATCCTCGGCGGCAGTATCGATGTAGACGTGCGCGCCCAAATCCTTCGCCAGCTTTTCCTTCTCGCGTCCACGCCCGATTGCCACAGTACGGAATCCCATGTGCCGCGCAAACTGGATACCAAGATGGCCAAGTCCACCAATGCCCTGCACGGCGACCAGATCTCCGCCGCGCAAGCCGGCATTGCGCAGAGCGTTGTAGGTCGTTATGCCCGCGCAGAGGAGAGGAGCAGCTTCTGCGGATGTGAGTTCATCTGGAACAGAAGAGATGGCGCGTGCTTCAGCGATCATCACTTCCGCATACCCTCCATCCGCTGTTACTCCCGATACGACGGGGTTCTGACAATTCACGCTGTCTCCGCGTCGGCACGGTTCGCACACTCCGTCTTCACCGGCTATGAGGCCGACACCAACCCGCTGACCGATTTTCCATCTGGACACTCCGCTACCCAGGGCTTCAATGCGGCCGACCACTTCATGTCCAGGAACACGCGGCAGAGTCAAACCGGGATACACTCCCGTCACTGTGGCCGCGTCGGTGTGACAAATTCCGCATGCTTCCACCCGGATGCGAACCTGCCCCGCTCCGGGTTCGGAGACTTGGCGTTCCACAACTCGAAGCACTCCGGGTGCGGAGACTTCTACTGCTTTGTATGTGTCTTTCATTGGTGTTGTTACCTTTTCATTTGGAATTCAGGAACTTTCCAACAGAGCAATCAGGTTGGTCCTACTCATGACACAGCTCTCTCCTTTAGGTTCGAGTCGTCTGCGAGTCGTTCGCGCACCGCGGGGGCGACGCGGGTGCCAATCGCTTCGATGGCTTTCATGAGCTTCGCATGAGATAAAGAGGCCGCGTTCATTTGGAAGGTAAGGCGGGAGATGCCGCCCAGCGCTTCACTGTGCCGAACGATCTTTTCGACCACTTCTTCCGCGTTGCCGACGAGGAGCGCGCCCTCGGGGGTTCGCTGTGCATCGAAGTCAGCACGGGTGACGGCCGGCCATCCGCGCTCCTTCGCGACAGAGGTGACGGCGCGGGCGTAGCCTGGGAAGAAGTCATCGATGGCCTCTTGTGTCGTGCGTGCGATATAGCCCAGGGAGTGTACGCCGACTCTCAGTCGATCGGGCGAGTATCCGAACCGCTTGCCGGTTTCTCGGTAGAGATCAATGAGCGGTCGGAAGCGCCGCGGTTCACCGCCGATGATTGCGACCATTAAAGGAAGACCAAGCGCGCCGGCGCGAGCGAACGATTGTGGAGTCCCGCCCACGCCCAGCCATATCGGTAAAGGATTCTGTACCGGTCTCGGGTAGACGCCCTGGCCTGTCAGGGCAGCCCGATGTTTACCGGACCAATGGACGTGCTCGTTCTCGCGGATCTTCAGGAGTAAATCGAGCTTCTCTGCAAAAAGCGAGTCGTAGTCCTTCAGTTGCAGGCCGAACAATGGAAAAGACTCGATGAACGAACCGCGGCCTACGACCATCTCAGCCCGGCCTTGCGAAAGAAGGTCGAGGGTGGCGAAGTTCTGAAACACCCGTACCGGGTCGGCTGAACTGAGGACCGTTACAGCACTGGTGAGACGTATACGGTGCGTTCGTGCCGCCGCCGCTCCGAGAATGACCGCAGGGGCGGAATCGAGGTACTCCCGACGGTGGTGTTCGCCGACCCCAAACACATCCAAACCAACCTGGTCGGCATGTTCGATTTGCTCCACCAAGTTACGCAGACGGTCCGACGTGTTGCCTGCAAGGCTTGCGTCGTCGTATGCCGCTGCGAAGCTATCGATGCCAATTTGCATCTGTGTCCTTCCCAATTCCGTGATCATTTTTGTAGCTCGTTCCTTACTCCTCCTAAACCTTGTTTCTTGTTCGTCAAGTTTGTTGCCGCGAGCAGCCCGATTTTCTTAAGCGATCGGTAGGCCTGTTCCTTCTCCTTCTCGGACAGTGCTGACATGAGCGCCTCAAGGTCCTTGGCATGCTTTTCGAAGCACGATGCCGCCAGCCGTTTACCTTCCGTCGTGAGTTCCAATACCCGCGCGCGTCGATCGCGTGGGCTGGTTTTGCGAACAACCAGCCCGAGTTTCTCAAGACGATCAACTGCCGCAGTCATGGAGCCGCTGGCGAGGAGCACCTTGTCCTGGATCTCCGAGATGGTGAGCGGGCCCTTGTGTAACAGGGCTTCGAGCGCGGCGAAATCCGTCCGGCATAGTCCCACCTTGGCGATGCTCTGCTCAGCCAGGAGGGCTAGCGCGCGATGGCTTCTCATAATCACCATCCAGAGCTTAGGTGCTGGAATGCGAGCGCTCTTTTTCATGGTGCTTTCCTAATCAGGCCTTGGTTCTGCCGTTCGGGAGAGAGGACGACAACAGGCGATCGACAGAAGCTGCTCCTGCGCCACGAATCATTAGAAACACCGTAATCGCCAACACGAGAAAGTGGTACTCATAACCTTCTCCCTTTTGCGCCCCGGTCCAGTTCATGAATAAGCCGAACTGACGGTGAACCATCGCGACGGCCATGACCATGTTGACAAAGATTCCAAAGGCTGCAACGCGAGTGAGCAGTCCGAAGATAAGACCAAGTCCGCCGAAGAATTCCGCTGCAATTGCCAGAAACGCGAATGGGGCCGGAATGTGCATGGCGCCGGTGAAAAAGCCCATCGTGCCGGTGAAGCCGTATCCACCGAACCACCCGAGCATCTTCTGGGCGCCGTGCGCGAAGAAGATGACTCCGAGCACCAATCGGAGAATGGCTGTTGCAGTGTCGTTGTCGGTGGCAATCAATTTACGAATCATAGAAATTCCTCCATAGCAAGCTCGCTGCCCGGATGGGCACAAGACACCAGATGAGATGATTACCCTTATATAAGGATTCTTTTTATCGAGATACTTGGGATCAACCGAACCGCAGCCCGGCTGCGGGCTGGGCCTGCCTCGATTGGCGCAGAATCGCCCTGCTGTTCTGAAGTATCTGTTCAGGCCTTCCCGAGGCTGCAACCGAGCTCTCCACAGCCGCGCCTTCACCGCGGCATGACTCTGATTCAGCACTACTGCGGTCTGATCTGTTGAGAGCCCTCCAATATCCCGTAGTCCAAAGAACATCCGCGAAATCGGGTGCGGCGGATTTGAGCAGGCGGCGCTGCTCGCCTGCGATCTCGTCCTGGCCGGGGAATCCCCGGATCGGCAAGGTGCCGGGGGGAGCGGCGGGCTTCTGGATCGGGGCCAGGAAGGCGCCGGAATCCTTGAAAGGGCGAAGTCACCCCAAGAGTGCCGCGAAAGGTCGCGCCAAGTCGTCCATTCGCCACTGGTCGCAAAAGAAGCGTTCATCGGGTTAAAGACCACGCAACCACGAAGGAAGGCACCCACGAAAACAGCGTTGATCCACGCCAACCTTACCGTGTCTGTGCTATTCCGGGTTGTGCCACCCGCCTACGTCCCTGGTTAAACGGTCCGCCTCATGAGGTCCCCACGACCCAGGTTCATAGGAATGCAGAGCGCTGACACTATCGAGGATTGGCTCAACGATGGCCCAAGCCGCCTCTACTGCGTCCTCCCGAACGAACAGCATGCCATCTCCGTGCATGGCATCTCCCAGAAGCCGCTCGTAGGCATCCACCTCGTCCGCAGTTTGGGTTTCGACCGCCGTGAGTTTTGCCGGCATGGGGACCAGTTCTTCGCCGGGCCGCTTTATTTGAGCAGACAGGCTCAGCGAGACATCACCCGGTCCTAAGCGGAAGCGGAAATAATTGCTGCTGTTGCCGGCCAACGTGTCGAGTGGAGGCTTTCTGAGTTTGACCAGTACTTCGGTCGCCGTAACCGGAAGGCACTTTCCGGCGCGAATCAGGAAGGGCACGCTCGACCAACGCCAAGATTGAATTTCGAGGCGCACCGCAGCGAACGTCTCGACGGCGGAATCCCCTGCCACTCCCTCTTCGCTTTTGTATCCTTTGAACTGCCCTCGAACAAGATGTTTCGGGTCCAGCGGCGGAATGGTGCGAAACACCTTAACCTGTTCATCTCGGATCGAATCATAATACAGGCCGGTGGGGGCTTCCATCGCGAGGAAAGCCACGACCTGAAGCATGTGGTTCTCCACCACATCGCGGATCGCGCCGGTATCATCGTAGAACTTTCCCCGGCCCTCGATGCCGAACTTTTCTGCCATCGTGATCTGCACACTCTCGATGTAATTCCGGTTCCAAATCGGTTCCAGGAAGCTGTTGGCAAAACGAAAGAATAGAAGGTTGAGGACTGCCTCCTTGCCCAGGTAGTGGTCGATACGAAAGATTCTCGATTCCGGAAGCACGGCGTGAAGGGCCGCATTCAACCTCTGCGCTGAGGCGAGATCGTGTCCAAAAGGCTTTTCAACAATCACCCGCGCATTTTTCATGCAGTTCGATTTTGCGAGAGATTCCACCACACTCATAAAAAGGTCGGGCGGAATCGCCAGATAATGAGCAGGACGTGTGGCTCCGCCGAGGGCTTTCTTCAATGCGTCAAAGGTCGCAGGTTCCTGATAGTCACCGCCGACGTAGCCAAGCAACTGCAGAAGCTTAGCCAAGGCTTCTTGGTCGATGTCTCCGCCTTGCTGCTGGACGCTGTCGCGGACGCGTTCTTTGAGATGTTCGTTCGTGCGCCCGGCTCTGGCGATGCCAATCACGGGCACATCCAGATGACCGCGTCGAACCATGTGATAAAGAGCGGGGAAAATCTTCTTGCGGGCTAAGTCTCCCATCGCTCCGAATAGAACCAGAGCATCGGATGGTGTGGTGTCTTCCGAGGGTTTACCTGTCGTGCATCCTTGTCGGAGATCCGGCATTGAGCTCCTCCTATATGCTTTATCAAAAAACCCGGTGGTTCAAACCTGGCTCCCCAACATCCGGTCCAAATTGAATGCGGCGCTGATCAGCGCGAGATGTGTAAAGGCCTGCGGGAAATTACCCAGCGCCTCGCCTTGCGGGCCCGTCTGTTCTGCATAAAGCCCGAGATGATTGGCATAACCCAACACACGTTCAAACAACAGCCTGGCGTGATCCAACTTGTCTGCATCTGCCAGACCTGCGCGCGTCAACGCCTCCACCAGCCAAAAAGAGCACATGTTGAAAGTGCCTTCCTCTCCCGGAAGTCCATCAATGTGGGGTTGCGGCGGATAGCGATACACAAGGCCGTCGCTGACGAGACCTCCATCTCGCGGATTCTTGAGGATGGCGTCGATGGTGCTGATCATCCGCGGATCGGTGGGCGCCATGAAGAACACGAGCGGCATGATAAGGAGTGACGCATCCAGGTCCTCACTGCCGTAAAACTGCGTAAACGCGCGGCGTTTCTCGTTCCAGCCTCGGGTCATTACTTCTTCGTAGATACGGTCCCGCTCGCGCGTCCATTTTGTGCGATCGGCTGGAAGCGCACGCTTGTCGGCCAGCCGAAGACCGCGATCCAGGGCAACCCAGTTCATGACTTTTGAGTAGACGAAATGTTCCTGGCGATTGCGCATCTCCCAAATACCGGCATCGGGAAGATGCCAGTTCTCGCAGATCCACTCCAACCGGTCGCGGACCTTTACCCAAACGTCGTAGGAGGTGGGGCTGACATATTTGTTGGCTAGATAGAACGCATCCATGAGCTCGCCGTAGATGTCTCCCTGGAACTGCGAAACCGCTGCATTGCCGATGCGGACGGGTCGTGATCCGCGATACCCTTCCCAGTGCACCAACGTCTGCTCGGGAAGCTGAGTTTCGCCCTCGATCCTGAAGACCACTGCACCGGGGGCTTTCGGATTGGCATGCTTGGACGCGTAATCTTCGATCCAGCCCATGAAGGCAGCAGCCTCGTCTCTGAAGCCGATGCGCAGAAATGCATAGACCGTGAAGGCAGCATCGCGCATCCAGGTGTAACGGTAATCCCAGTTACGCACCCCGCCGATGACTTCAGGCAAACTCATGGTGGGCGCGGCAATGATCGCGCCGGTAGGTTCAAAGGTAAGAAGCTTCAGCGCCAAGGCTGATCGGTGCACTTGGTCCCGCCAGCGCCCGTGGTAAGTGCAGGAGGAGAGCCAGTCATGCCAGAATTTCACAGTGCCTCGCAGCATTTCCTCAGCGCTTCTCTCCGACGGCGGAGAGGGAACGCCGTCGGTGCAATCGTCCCTAAGAATGAAGACTTGCGATTCTCCTTCTGCGAGAACGAACTCGGCAGATACGCCACCTTGCCCGTCATGGATGAGGAGGGCGCTGGTGGAAAGCGCCAGGCTCACGCTGCCCGACTTGAATATCGCCCCGTTAGCCTTTATCTGGGTGTCATGGCTCTGTCGTCCATAGTCGAAGGCCGGACGGCAGGAGACCGAAATGCGCGAAACACCCCTGACACAGCGGATACGACGACAAATATGATGGCGCCCACGTGATTCGGAGGGTAGCCCCACCGGCATGAAGTCTTCCAACTCGGCGATTCCGTCCGCCAGCAGGAAGCGCGTAACCAGGACGTTCGTGGAAGGCCAATAGAACTGCTTGTGGCGGACACCGGCAGCGCCGGCGGAAATTTGGAATCTTCCCCCCTTTTTGTCATCCAAGATAGCTCCGAAAATGCTGGGCGAGTCAAACTGTGGGTAGCAATACCAGTCGATCGAACCGTTCATGGCCACCAGGGCAACGGTGCGCATGTTGCCGATAATTCCGTAATTCTCGATAGGCTGATAGGACATCGTTGTGTTCCTTCCCTGGCTCCGAAATGAGTTGATTCGTTCCCAACCGTTCTCCGTATTCTTCGCGGAACTGCCAAGTTTTGCAAAGCCGATGTCTGGCAAGAATTCGCAGGTCTAGACTGTGCTGTGAGATGGAAGCCCGGATTCCAAAGCTTCACAGCCGGGCGCGGCAGTGTCTCAGCTTGCCGGAACAAATGCAAAATGCCTTGAGGGAAACATGACTAGAAAATTTGATGTGATCGCAATCGGAATAGGATCAGCCGCCTCTGCGGTGGCGTCGCGCTGTCGTGCAGCAGGATGACAGGTTGCGATTGTGGATTCGAGGCCGTTCGGAGGTACCTGTGCTCTACGGGGATGCGACCCAAAGAAAGTGCTCGTCGGGGCTGCCGAAGCTGTTGACTGGACTCGTCGAATGAAAGGAAATGGAATCCAGGCCGCGAAGATACAGATTGATTGGGCCGAGTTAATGCGTTTCAAGCGTTCTTTCATTGAGCCGTTCCGAAACGGCGCGAAGACGGATTCGCGAGAGCCGGCATCGCGGCGTTCCATGGTCGGGCGCGCTTCGCCGGTCCAACTACGGTCAAGTAGGGCAAGAAACATTGGCGGGACGGTACGTCGTGGTTGCGACGGGGCAGGTACCGGCAGATTTGGAGATTCCTGGCGCCGCGCACCTCACGACAAGTGATCAGTTCTTGGAGCTGGACGAGCTCCCGCGCAGGATTCTGTTTATCGGAGGCGGGTATATTGCCTTTGAGTTTGCGCATGTGGCGGCGCTTGCGGGATCGCAGGTCACAGTTCTGCACCGTGGCCCGCGTCCTCTTTCCCTTTTTGACCCGGATCTCGTGGATCAGCTGGTTCAGCGAACTCGCGAACTTGGCATTGACGTTCATCTCGGAACCGAAGCGATAGGGATCGAAAAGAGTTCCGCTCAGTTGAGTGCGGGACTCCAATACTTCTTCCATTCGGGCAAGGTCGCCGGCTCAGGCGTCGGCGTCGGCGTCAGTGTACCTGCTCAAGACGGCTTCGATGCGGTCGCACAGTTGGTCTAACTGTTCTTGCAGAACCTTATTCTTGGCGTGGTTGGCTTCGGCCGCCACATCGCCTACAAGTTCATCGAGTTCGTCGAGAGTGAAGTGAAACACGGGGCATTGCCCCGATTGCGGGATGACTCGCAGCCGGTTGGTTATCGATTCATCGGAGAAGGTGTGGGCAATGATCAAGTCACGTTCGCGCTGGTTCAACTCCAGAGGAACAGTCGCATCTGCCTTGATGGGGATGCGCTGCCTTTGCGGTCTGATCGGCCTGATAAACGTCGTTGTCAGACGATTAGCGTTCGCCGACAGCTTCGGCGTTGAGGTGATCGAGCGCGGTGCCGCTTTGGAACTGGAGCGAAACTTTTTGGCGAGTTCCTGGTTAACCTTCTCTACCGAAAACTCTTCAGCATCGAATGGTCCGCGCCACATCATCCTCTCTTCATGTTCCGCATGGTTTGGATCAAACATTGCTTCCAGGTAGTCGGCGTAACCCCCGATTCCTCCCACATCTTCTGGTGGGCAGCGCCGTTCGCCGGCGAGGCAGCGCGGATACGTCACGGCTGGTTCGGGCATAAGGGTTGCTTCCAGCAGCAGTTCATGCTCCCAATCGTCGCCGTAGTCGTACACATATGTGAAGGTGGTACCTACTCTCGGCACCACCGCGGCAAGGCGTATCCGCTTTGCGTCGACCAATCCCAACTCGTCAACACCGTCGGGATCGGGCGGTCCGTACTTCTTACTGCCAATTCGAAACATGTAGAGATGGTAGTTCTCCCAGCCCATGACCACTTGCAAGACGCGATGGAGTTGGGCCAGGGTATAGTGCCCAGCGACCTGAACACGGCGCCAGATCGGCGGGGTGATGCCGATTAAAGCCACTTTGAACTGGTAGATCGTCCCGCTTTGGGCCGCTGCCACGATTCCTCTCCTTAGCACTACAGTCCGCGCAACGGAGCATTCTTTCATTTACGCCATCGCTCGGCAAGCCTCGGCGATTCGCCGCTACTGGAAATCCCCGACAATGGGCCGGGTTCAAGGAGACCCACTGAATGATAGAAAGCATTGTCCAACTGAAATGGGTGGTGTCACGTCACCCACAAGAGCCTCTTCTCAAAGAGCGGGAACAGTTCTTAGCGCACTGCCAGCAGCAAGGAACGAGCCACAAGGCACTTCACAACATGGCCCCAGAGCTGATTGCCGTCATCCGATTCCTTCGGATGGAAGAACTCCGCGAAGTCAGCTTGGAAGAAATAAAGCTGGCTGCCGAAGCGTGGGCCGCGGAACAGCGCTCGAATCCCAGAGCGCGGAGCTACGCGAAGTCGGCCAGTTACTTCATCTTCGTTGCGAAGAAGTGACTGCGCTTTCACGGAAAGTTGAAGATGCTGTCTCCGCTACGCGCACGCTTTGCGAATGAACTCGACGATTTCGTGGCGTACATGGCGAGCGAGCAAGGGCTCTCGCCGATCTCCATACGATCCCATCGATGGAAGACATCGAAGTTCCTGGAATGGTTCGCGAATCGGCATCGGCTCTTGTCGTCGGCCACTTTGGATGATGTTGATGAGTTCCTTGCATTCAAAGCGAACAACGGCTGGAATCGCGAATCGGTTTCCACTGCGGCTCAGGCTCTGCGCTCATCCTTCCGTCACGCGGAGCGCCGCGGTTGGGGCAAGGCAGGAATAGCCGCAGGAATCCACGGTCCCAAGATCTATCAGTATGCCGGCCTTCCTGAAGGACCCACATGTGACGATTTCCAGCGGGTACTTCAAAGCTCAAAAGGCTCAAGCCCTGCTGCCGTCCGCGCGCGGGCAATCCTGCTTCTGGTCGCCGTTTATGGATTGCGAAGTGGTGAGGTGCGCCGGATTCTCCTCGACGACATCGACGGGCGGGCAGAAACGTTCGTCGTCACGCACTCCATCATCAGGTCGAGCGGGATGGCATCAGGCCTGTGTTCCAGTGCAAGGGCGATCGCCTGTTCCGGGCTTTCCGTGTCAAAGACTTCATGCGTGTGCGATAGGCCGCGCACGCATGAGACCGCGCATTGCACACAGTTCAAATCGCAAGATACCTGACTGGTCGCAGCGCTCGGTCCGTGACCAGAAACCACAAAAGGGAAGTGACACTGCCTTTAGCCTCTCGGATGGTTCGCACCAGGTCTACACCGGCTGCCTTCGCCAACGGCTGAATCACTGAGGGGACAGGCCATCTCTACGCAGACCTAACTAGAGGATCCGGACATTCATTTGCGCCCCCGTCGTGGTTAACAGGTGGCCCTGCCCCAATCCGCGGACGAGCCGAACTAAGTCACCACCGACGGCTTTGATTAACGTAGCCAGTACCCAATTCGGTAATAGCAACCCCTGAGAAGCACGGTTATAAAAGGTGTTAGAGCACTACTAAGTCGGAGCGGGATCAGGCGTTGGGGGTTATTCAGTGATGCGGCTTCCTCCACCGGAAAGCGAAGTTGCAAGGCTCCACATTCTTGACAGATATCAGATCTTAGGCACTCCTCCCGAGGAAGCGTTCGATAACATCGCCCGTTTGGCGGCATACGTCTGTGGGACGCCCATCGCTCTGATCAGCTTCATTGACCAAGACTCTCAGTGGTTCAAGTCAAAGGTCGGGTGGGACGTCGACGAGATCCCTCGGAATGTTTCCCTTTGCGCCCATACCATCCTCCAGTCCGAGGTCGTGGTCGTTGCCGATACGCTGGCCAATGAGGTGACGAAAACCAGCCCTCTGGCCACACACGGCGGCTTGCGGTTTTACGCCGGCGTTCCACTGCTCACGCCAGAGAGGTATGCCCTGGGGACACTTTGCGTTATGGATTCGGTTCCGCGTGATTTAAGCGGAGAGCAAAGGCAGGCGTTGCTGCGATTAGCCTCGCAGGTAATGAGCATACTCGATTTACGCCGAATATCAGGGCAGAAAGTCGCATCGCAGAACGACTTCACCGGCGGCCTGGAGCCCGAACCCGCCGGGAGGCTGTCCGAGTCGGACGTGTATCGCGCTGTCACCCAAGCGGCGTCGGACGCCATCATCGTGATTGACGAGCAGAGCACGATTTTGTTCGCTAACCGCTCAATCGAGAGGATTCTTGGATACCGTGCGGAGGAGCTGGTGGGGCAGCACTTGACCGTGCTCATGCCCGACTCTCTACAGCAGGTCCGCAGGCAAGCGATGCGGGAGTATCTGGAAACCGGAGAGAAACATATTTCTTGGCAACAAGTGATTCCCGCACTTCACAAGAGCGGCCAAGCAGTTGGTCTGGAGGTTTCCTTTGGCGAGTTTGTCGCCGATGGCAAGCGCCTCTTTACGGCTATCTGTCGCGACGTCACGGAGCGTAAAAGAATTGAAGATGAGCGGTTCCGGCTGGCCGCCATCGTGGAATCCTCAGAGGATGCTGTCATCGGGAAAAATCTGGATGGCACGATTACGACCTGGAACAGTGGTGCGAAGCGGATCTACGGGTACGGCGCAGAGGAAATTCTAGGCAAGCATATTTCCATTCTGACGCCGCCGGAACGACCCGATGAGGTTCCGCAGACCATGGAGAAGCTCAGACGGGGTGAGCGAGCCGAACTCTACGAAACGGTCCGGGTCACCAAGGATGGAAGGCGCATCCATGTTTCGCTGACTGTGTCGCCCATCCGGGACAACGCCGGAAGGATCACTGGCGTTTCGTCTGTGGATCGCGACATCACGGATCGCAAGCTGGTGGAGATGAAACTACAGGAGCAGGAAAAAGCCCTGCGTTCTTCCGAACAACGCTACCGCTCACTTTTCGAGGGAATGGTTCATGGCATCTATCGCCTCGGGCGGGCGGGCGAATTCTTGGAAGTGAACCCGGCCTTGGTGGCGATGCTAGGTTATAACTCTGCGGGTGACGTGCTGAAGCTGAACGTCGCAACTGAGCTCTACCTAGATCCGCAAGAGAAACCTCGTTTGCTCCAGAAATGGCTAGAGGAAACGAAAATCGAAGACGAGGTGAAGTGGCGTTGTCAGGATGGGACCGTTATTACCGTTCGCCTCAATGGCCGAACTTTGACCGATGAACGGGGCGTGGTTCAGGGCTTCGAATTTATCGCCGAGGATGTCACCGAGCGCCGATCCTTGGAGCAAGAGTTGCGGCAGGTACAGAAGATAGAGGCTGTGGACCAGCTTGCCGGCGGGATCGCCCATGAATTCAACAATTATCTGGGCGTTATCCTAGGATACAGCGAGATCTTGGTCGAAGAAGCTGGGACGAACGAGAGTCTGCGCCGGGCAGTCGCCGAGATCAAGGCGGCCACCCACCGAGCTGCTTCGTTGAGTCGCTCACTGCTCGCGTTTAGCCGAAAACAAGTCTTGGAACCCACGATCCTTGACCTCAATCAAGCAATATTGGAAGCGCATAAGTTGCTGCATCGTCTGGTTCCCGCCAACATCGAAATTGTCCCGCTATTGGATCCTGCCTTGGGGCGGGTCAAAGCGGATCCAGGCCAGATCCAACAGATTCTGATCAACTTGGTGATAAATGCCCGAGATGCTATGCCACTGGGCGGTAAGATTACCATCGAGACCACCAACCGGGAACTTGACGAGTTCTACTGTAGTCAGCACCCTGGTATCCAGCCCGGTGCCCATGTCCTGCTGGCAGTTACCGATACCGGCTGCGGCATGGACACGGAGACGCTGGGCCACATCTTCGAGCCCTTCTTTACGACTAAAGAGCAAGGTAAAGGTACGGGCCTTGGCCTCTCGACCACTTATGGCATCGTGAAGCAGAGCGGCGGCCGCATCGACGTAGACAGTTCCTTGGGTGCAGGCTCGGTTTTCCGCGTCTACTTGCCGCGCGCGCACGGGCAGGTGGTGCACGCTGAACCCACTGTGATGCAGGCCGAAAAGCTGCCATCACGGGAGACGATCTTGGTCGTCGAGGACGAAATGGCGCTGCGCAGGCTGATTCGCGTATCTCTTGAGAGACGCGGCTATAGAGTACTGACGGCAAAAGACGGGACAGAAGCCATTGAAATCTGTCAGCGGAATCCTAGCCAGATCCACCTGGTGCTGAGTGACATCATGATGCCGCACGTGAATGGCTTGCAACTGAGAGAGCGAGCTGCGACCCTGTGCCCCGAAGCGAAATTCTTGTTTATGTCTGGCTACTCGGAAGAAATCATCCTCCCCGGAAATCTGTCGGTGCACGGTTGTGCCTTTCTGGAGAAGCCGTTCCGGCCCGATGAACTTGCGCGGAAAGTACACGACCTACTGACGGGACAAGCAGCTGCCTAACCGGCCTAACTGAGGGTCCGCAGCTCAGTGGTATCTGATGGTGCCGCTGAACGAACACAAACAATCGGTCGGCCACCGGAACGCAGCCGTGCTTGCTGGAAACTAATTCCGGCTTGCCAGGTTTGTCCTCCTGTGGTTGGTGCGGCCTCGGTGGCTGGGGTGCCTTATGTGGGTAAGCCGTGGCGCGGGCGGATGGTGCGTTACTGGTCATGTGTAACACCTTCCAAAAAGTAGATATGGGGCAGCGGCGGCGCCTTCAGACGAACAAACGACCTGGGCCGCATAATGCGCCTGACATCTACTTTGGAAACAAAGATGGCATATTTGGTGACTGTTCAAAATTGAACAGGGTTTAGATAAATTTGCGTGAGTAAAATGGCACTGTACAACACTCTGAAACTGACGCCGAAATAGTAGCGCAGCATTCAACTGGCCGGATCTTCAATCATTGAAGCGCCGCATCATTTTTGGTCGCAGCAGCCACGGGTTGTTTTCGCATCTTGGTCGCAATTCGTTCCTGCCCGTCACCGGACTTTCTTGATTGCTCTGTGAACAGGAGACTGTAACTCCTTTGGAAATTCGTGGTTCCTTGCCGCTTGCAGGCGCCGAATCGCTGGGTCCACAGCGAAATTTGACAAAGCTTGCACTGATCTTTTTTGTACAGATACTTTAGGTGGCGAGTGTTATGAGTGGAGTAGGACGCCCAGTCCAAACGGGGAAAAGTCATCTATCGGACGTGGAAAACCCCCTGAATCGCCGGTCCAAAGTTGCTTGGATGACATGGGAATTTCCCTGCTCAGTGAGTGGGATGTATTAGCTTTCGTGTACAGCCACGGAGCAAGTCTCGCCAGTAGCGACCAGATCGCACGGCTCATAGGCTATGAAAGCACGGTAGTTAGGGCTGCACTCGACCGACTCGAAAGCGAGAACCTCCTCGAGTGCTCGCGGCCCTGTAGCGGAGTGCGTTTTTATCGAATCCCCGCCTCGCCCGATGCTGGGCGTCAGCGCTGCCTTCAGCAAACCGTCAGCCTATCGGAAACTCGTGCCGGTCGGCTGCTGCTGGCAAAACGGCTGAAGCCCGAGGGTCGAGTCGGGCCGAGAAGAACAATCGAAATAAGCCAACAACCGAATCAGTGAAAGGGAACGGTTATGTCTAAAGACGGCTTGATTAAGACTCGCATTAAAGGGCTCGACGACATCCTGCTGGGCGGAATTCCGAGGACCAATGTGGTCTTGCTGCAGGGCGTAACCGGAAGCGGAAAGACACTGATGGGCCTGGAGGTTATCTACCATGGCATCTTGCAATATGACGAGCCGGGGATCATCGTGGTATTTGAGTCAAGCCCGAACAAACTAGTCCGAGACGCAGCCGCCTTCGGCTGGAATTTGGATGAGCTCCAGCAACAGAAGAAGCTGCAAATCGTATTTACCACTCCGCAGGTGTTCCGTCATGAATTACGGTCGGCGGACAGCTTGCTACTCGAAACCGCGATGCTCGTGGCACCCGACCGGTCCAGGGAAGAACAAATCGGCGAAGTCACGGCAGGAATCGAACGAGTGTGCACCTGCACTTTTGAATAGACGGAGCTGAGGGACATCCGTTACCCTTGAGGGAAGCCTAAAGTACAACATGAGGACGGCGACGCTATCCGTAATCCGTTTCAGGGGCTAAGGAGTTCCTTTTGAAGCCAATCGAAATCGATTCACTCCGGGACGTTACCCGGAAAAGAATCGCCAACCCTGTACCGCACCGGCCGCTGCTCACCGAAAGCGTGGCCTCCATCCTGGAGCATGACTTCGATGCTACGATTCAGTACTGGATGGAACTGGTCGAGGACGACCAGGAGCTGACCTGCATCCCACTAAGCTTTGAGGAACGCTCCGGCCATCTTCCCCATCTCCTCGCTGACTTGATTTACCGTTTGCGCCTCCCTCCAAATTCGAAAGCCAACATCTCCATCCCCGCCCGTCAGCATGGAGATCACCGACGAAAGCAAGGCTACACCGCCGCTATGGTGGTAGAGGAGTCGCGAATCTTAGAAGTCAGTATCTTTAATACCTTACAAAACAATCAGCCTAGAGTGGATTTCAGCCAAGTGCTGCTAGACATTATGACCATCGCGGACGAAGTGGACTCGCAATTAGAGCAGGCCATGCACAGCTTCGAAGCCTAGCCTGGGTCCGCTGGGTCGGCTGCCTAGACGACCGACCAACATCTTCTATTCCCCATGAAGTTTGTTGCCCCGCCGCATAGAGGTGGAAGATCGCCATTTCGCTTCCTTTCTCCCGAGCTTTTCGGTTGCGTCACCAAAGTGTACTCGGGCATCGGAGCCGATATTTACGGAATCATTACACCGGTGGCCCGAGTGAATTGTGTAGACGCCGCTTCCTGCCCATAACGAGTCTCCCAGCGCTGACTCGAAATCGATGCCTTCTGCTGTTCTCCCGCATTGCCATCAGGGACGCGAACCTTTATATCGCCCGCTATGCCAAGCGCGGTGGAAGTTCATGGCCTGCGCTCTTCGCGGGCGATGGGGAATTCACTAAGCGCCGTCGGGAATCCATAAGCTAGCTTTCCAGACGCTTGCTGTTCGAATCTGAACTGTCGGCGAGCGAGAATGTGTTTCCCGCTCTAAGGTCGCGCACCCATTGCCCAGAGCCCAGACGTGGAAAGTGACTACAATGATGAGGTGAGATATTACACAACCAAACCGATCAATGGCGGCCTTTTCTGCAAGCCCGGCGTCAACACACTGGATTTCAACAGTACGAATGGCAACCGCCGCATCCAGGCGGCAGCAGTAATGAACCATCACACGGCGGCGTTGCATTTCTCTTGTCTGCAGCCCGTCAGTGGCCGAATTGGAAGATCATGAAACAGGGAGATCACGTAAAGGTCATGGGAAGAGACGGCTTTTATGTGTTCCTGAAAGAAGTTGAAGGAACGGCAACGCTGCGAGTCGGTGGCGCGAAAAGTCCAGACACACCCACCTTGGCTATTGCCATAAATCAAGTAGTTTCTCTGGAAACAACAGAATTGGTGAAGCAAGAAAATCGCAGAAGAAATCCATGAAGGTGGAACTCATTCACCGACCGAAAATCCGAGTAGGTATCTTCGACGAAGATCCTGTTCGCCTCATTGGATTTCGAGATGTGCTTGGTTCGGAACGGGATTTACAATTCACACTTGCCGGCAATATGGAACTCGGGGAAAGTGGCGAAATTGATGTAGCGATATTGAGAGAGCGCCGAGGCTGTAGTCTGGCTGGCCAACTGGAGAAAATCACAGCTGCGTTGCCCAGAACTCGAGTTCTGGCGACAGGATCAAGTCTGGACCAGAACGATGTGATTGAATCCATTGGCCTGGGTGCAAAAGGTTACATCAGAGAAACTGCGTCGGCTGCCGAGTTTGCGAACGCGATCCGCACCGTGAACCAGGGATTGATCTGGGATCCTCGACGTCTCCTCGCGATACTCATTGACCGCATCATCGATTCTTTTCCCGGTGCTCGCTCCACGGATCGAGTGCCTCTCACAAGCCGGGAAAAGGAAGTCTTGCAGATATTAGTGACCGGAAGCTCGAACAAAGAAGTTGCCACTCCCTTGGGAATAGAAGTACGCACTGTCAAAGCCCATGTGTCTCACCGGATGCGAAAGCTGGGGGTGACGAACCGGCTCGCGGCGGCCGTTGAGACAGTCAGGCAGTCAAGAGTGAGTGTTTGATCAGAAGTATGAAAATCGGGACGGCATTATGGCTTATCTCGAAGACCTGAAAGACATGATCAGCCAGGTGCATGGGGCGGATGCTACACACGTTGAAAGCGTGCCGGTGAAAAAGATACTTCACGGCAAAACGGTATGGGAAGGCGTCGTTGAGGTCTTTGATCTTATAGGTCATCCGGCAGCATTCAGAGCGTATGCTTGGACGCAGCACACGGATGACCCGAGCAATCCTCTCCGTCACATAACCATGTTGCATTTACATCCCATCAAGTCAGCGCAAGACGCGGTAAACGCAGTCGTCATTCCCGACTTTAGGAACCCTTGAGACAGAAGAGGTAAGCGAAGAAAGTCGGACGGCAAAAGCTGCCGAAGGGGAGGCGAAAGGCAGAATTTAGCGATCCCAGCGTCGAATTGCGGCGCGCTCTCCGGTAAAAGGGGCGCAAAAACAAGAAGAAAGCAATGTAAGTGTCGCCCTAAGCAGCCTTCTCCACTGGAAGCCCCGCTTCCATCCATCCCTGCTTTCCTTCTGGATAATGCGCTACGTTGGTGTAGCCCATGGCCGCCAATTCACGGGCGGCGTATTCGCTGGCATGTCAATGAGTATTCGCGCAGTAGGTCACGATTTCAGCATTCTTATTGGGCAATACCTGCGGTGCAAGTTCCTTGATTTTGTCAGGCGGAATATTCAAGGCTCCGGGAATGTGGGCTTCGCGGTAGCGCTCAGGTGCAAGCGTCTCAACCACCCTGATGCTCTCGTTGCGGTCTAGTTTGCCTTTCAGGTCTTTGGTAGAAATCGTGGGTTCCATTCTGACCCCCTTGAGAATCGGTTTATGCTAAAACTGGCGCAGCCGTAGACTGGGTGGCGGTTTTTGGGCACAAACATTTCGAGCAGAGATTTGAACTGACCGCTCAGATGCAGTCTATCACTCTGTTGTTCCAGCAGCCCGCGTGGATCACTCGCTGGTTTTCAGCGCGCACCCCCAGACAGCGGCATCAGCCAGACCGTGTTTGAGAATCCACGCTCCGAAGGCGAATCCAGCCGGAATCGCGAGCCCAATGGTGTCCGCGAGACCTTGATCTAAAAGCATCGCGGATTGAGCGGGAAAGGGTATGTCAACGATCCCGCCCGCATCCCCTGCCTCCGTCGCGGGCACCTCACTCCGGAACGCGAAGCCGTCCGTGCTGTCAGCGGCAAATGGGCAAGCGCATGACAACCGGCCCGAAGGTTTTCCCGGGCCGGGAATCGAAACCGCGATTCTCGGGTGCAATGGATTCATTCACTTGCGGACACCGGGGAGGCAGCCTTTTTGACCACCGAGGCTGAAGCCCACGCGAAGCATGGCTTCTCCACTGAACGATCTGACGCCGCGTTAGGCCGGAGTTGTCCATAGAAGATCATCTGTACGATACCGTACATAGGTGTAGAATTGTCTTCGTAAACCCCCACAACTCGCAAAGTATTGCAAGGAACAAAGTGCCGCACCGCTCGCGACACATCGTGTCGACCAATAAGGGCGACTTCGACCCAAGGAAGTTCCTTGCGGATGTCGGCGAGGGGCAGCAAGTCGTTTCCTTTGCCAAGACGCAAACAATCTTCTTACAGGGGGACGCGGCTGACTCAGTCTTCTACATTCAGGAAGGCAATATTAGACTCACCGTCGTATCCAAGTCTGGCAAGGAAGCGACCGTTGGCCTATTGCATGTCGGAGACTTTTTCGGAGAGGGTAGCCTCGCTGGACAGCCCTTACGCGTGGGGTCGGCAACAGCAATGACCGCCTGCACGCTTCTACGCATAGACAAGAAGTCAATGATGTATGCGCTCCAACACGAACACAGGTTCTCGGATGTGTTCGTAACCTATCTGCTGGCACGGAATATCCGATACGAAGAAGACTTGGTTGACCAACTCTTCAATTCCAGCGAGAGGAGATTAGCTCGGCTTCTGCTGTTGCTCGCTCGGTTCGACGAGGAAGGCATACCGGAGACTCTCATCCCCAAGATCAGTCAGCAAACCCTCGCAGAAATGATCGGCACGACGCGGTCGCGGGTCAGTTTTTTCATGAATCGGTTCAGACATTTAGGCTTCGTTGAGTACGACGAGAATGGGATACAGGTCCACAGTTCTCTTCTAAATGTCATTCTTCACGACTAGACATCATCAGTTTTCGCATGACCCGCGCCGAACCGGACATCTGGCGGGCAGCAGTCGTCGGCGTAGAGGCCAATTCTTTGACTGTGATTCGCCCGGTATGCGGTGCTAGCCTATCGTCATGCAGAATCCGGTCAAAGAACGCATCGCGAAGTTGCGGGACGAAATCGCGCAAATCAGTGAAGCCAACCGACTGCACTTGCATGGCGGCAAAAAGAAGCCACAGGGCGCAGTGGGGGATCACGAACGTCGGCTTCAAAGATTGCAGGAAATTCTGGACGAATTGGTGGCGCTGACCGACTGGAAAAAGCTATGAAAATCGCGAACCAGACCTGGGTGAGGCACAAATGGCATGCAGAGGAGCGTAATCCGCCCAGCCCCATATTGGAATCGAGTCGCCTCTGAGGGGCGCCCGTGTTGGAGGACGCGATCACCGTGAGTCGCCATCACGCGAGATCAGGCCATGTCAGGGGTTGGTCAACCGCGAGGTCGCGGCATGTGCGACGAATGAGTTCGTTCACCGAGTCTGCATCAACGAACTCGAAGCCGTAGCGAAATGCGCTCCTTTGGCGACCGATCGCCTGAATCGTCACAGCACCGCATGGAAGCTCGAAGTCCAACTCCACGACCTCGCCCAACGACGCTTCAATTCTCAGCATGGCCGCGATTCCGGATTCGCTAATATCCACCGTATACCCCTTCAGCACGCCACACTTGAGGGAATTGATTCTGATATCGACCTCAATTTTGAACCGGGGCTGGCGACGGGCGTCGGGATCGTACGAACCGGGGTGCTCCTCGGATCCTCCCTAAGTCAACAACGGTCACTGCGAGCACTCTTGTCCACAGCATAGATAATGCCCCACATTCCGGTGCGGGGGTGTTCACTCTCGGACACTCTGGGTAGTTATTGTGAAGCAACAGTCAGCCCCACCCTGAGATATGTCGAGGGTTATTTCACCACTGTGCTATCTTGCACAGACAGGAAATAGGGGACGATTGTAAATTGTTATGAATTGTCAGACACGTAGAGGAACTGATCTGGCCCTCCCCCCATGGTCTTTCCAGTTCCTATCTAGTGGCGCAGCCCATGGGACCGCTGCGCCACGCCTTCAGGAATGCCACCTAATGGTGAACAGAATACCCTTTGCCGATCCATCGCCTGATCGAGACGACCATTGTGGCGGATCCAAGTAGCCGGAACGTCTCGTCACCAGACCGACGGCTGCGTTCCAATGGCCCGCCGATTGCGCGTGGCCGTTCATTGATCACGGGCGGGACGGCGATACTAGACCCCGTGTTGCTGGGCAGCTTCGCCCATTCATCGAGTCGTGGTTGTGACGTAGCGACACTGGCCTCCCTAATCGCGAGTCACGCAGGTTCCATCGCAGGTCAACTCGGACTCCGTCCGCTCTGGGAACACTAACTCCAACAGTTCTTTGGCTCCCCGATTACCGATGCAAGCGTGCCCCTAGAAGGCACCGCGGAAGGCAGGAAGATTTATTGTACGGAGAGCAGGGAAGGTGCTAGCATCCCGCAGCGTTGTTCCGCCAGCCCCGTAGCCATGGCCGAAGTGGAAAAGTCCCTCGTTACCGCCCAGGAAGTCCGTCGTGAGGTCGAAATCCTGCTCACGAGCAAACATTTTTCCAGATCGGAAAAACAGAGCTCTCTGCTGAATTATCTCTGCGAGAAGTGGATTGAGGGCAACGCCGAGCAGCTAAGTGAATACCAACTTGCCCTGGAAGTGTTCCACCGCAGAGCAGACCATTCGGGCGCGGAGGACTCCATTGTGCGTGTCCAGGCGCATGAACTCCGACGACGATTGAACGAATACTATCTTGCGGAGGGGAAGGATCGACCGGTCCGTATAGAAATTCCGAAAGGTTCCTACCGGCCCCAGTTCGCACGTATTCCAATTCCGGTCCCGGTCGCCCCCCGAGCCAAGTCCTGGAAAGTTGGGTTCGAATCCTCGGCCGCGCTCTACGGTTTTGCGAGTCTGCTGTTGGTTTCCGTCGGACTCAACCTCTGGTTTGTGGCTTCCCATTCTCACCCCGAATCGCATTCCTCTATGACCGGAGATTTGGGGCAAGAGTACGCTTCTTACTCAGAAATGTTTGGTGGAACTCGCGCGGGCAGGGACACACTGATTAGCTTGAGCAATCCCCGCGTGTTGTTGCTATATGGGACTGATGTCGCTCCTCCTACGAGCTTTCTTAGCAACCAAACGGCCATCCTCGCTTTTTAGGCTTCGACTTGGGCAACGAGGTCGGCGTTCTGCAAAAAATCGACAGTCTGGACAACTCGGTCTCGCAGGAAGAAGCCGACCACTGGGCGACTGCTATGCTGTCTCACTGCCAGGAAGTTTGCCCCGGAAAATTCCATGTCAACGGGGTCGACCATACCCATTGGTTTGCGGATCTGGGGTTCAGCCGGCAAAACCTAGCTCAGGTCGGCTCTGCCACCGTGGTGCACTGCTATGCCTATTGGACCGGAGCGCTCGACCACTACCGCTACGACCAGGTCGGGAGCCTTCATCTGGCCGAGTACATGGTTGAGCTGGCGCGCGCCTATCAAGCAAGCGACCAACGCGCCGTGTGGGTACAGGAAGTCGGAACATCCAGCGAGTGGATGCTGGAGGCCTACATTTCCGAATACGCAACGACGCTGTTAGAGAACGCGGCCGCGTGCCAAAACGTTTGGGGCTTTACCTGGTGGTGCTCGCACGACATCGATCCCGCGATGAATGGGTTTTTGAGTCTGGAGTACACCTTGGGAGTCTTGGATCAACAGAACCGAGTGAAGCCGCTGGGACGAACATTGTCCACCCTCGCCGAACAGTGGCGCAAGAGTCCGCCGGCTGTGATTTCTCGCTCCGTGGCCCTGGTGATTCCCGACAAAGGGCTTTCCAAAAAGGGCGATGCGGCCGACTGGAGCATCGCGAAACAATATATGGACCTGGTCCGTCGCGGGGTGCGACCGGCAATCGTGCGGGAGAGCCGGGCCGCGGACAAGGCTTATCTCAAGAGCCGAGGGATCGAAAAGCTGATCGAGGCTGAGGTGCGGTAACTCGTACCCAGCACTCCTCCACAAATGCAATGGAGAGGGGGCAATTGCGACCCATGGACCCATGCAACAATGAATTCTGAGGAAAGCTATGATCCAGGCGAGCAGTAACAACGGTCCCAAGGAGAGAACATGGATCGACGTAACTTCCTGAAGAACACCGGCACATTGCTTGCCGGAGCTACCCTTGTACCCCGCACGCTATCCAAAGCTTCCGAATCCAGAGCCGCCAATCCGGCAGGACGGTTGGTTCTTCCCATGAACCGGAACTGGCGTTACAACGCTAGCTCTGGCGAGGGAGCCCATTTGAAGGATTTTGACGACTCAGGGTTTGAGCGTGTTGCTATTCCGCACGCTAACGTGCGCCTACCCTGGCATGGCTTCGACGAGAAGACTTACGAGTTCGTTTCGATTTATCGCCGCCATTTCAAGCTTCCGGAAGAAGCTCGCGGCAAGCGAGTGTTCGTCGATTTCGAAGCAGCGATGACTGCCTCCACCGTGTGGATCAACGGCACGCGCGTTGGAGAGTATCGAGGGGGATACACCCCATTTTTCTTTGAGCTGACGCCTCACCTCGACTTCAACGGTGAAAATGTCCTTGCCCTCCAGCTTGATTCCCGTGAGAGGTCGGATATTCCGCCTTTCGGCGATGAAATCGACTATCTGACGTTTGGCGGTATCTACCGCGAAGTTTTCTTACGTGTCGTTCCGGCGACTTTTATTGAAAACGTCTTTGTCAGAACCAAAAACGCTCTCGGCGCACATCCAAGCGTTGAGGTCGACTGTTTTCTCGAGCATTCGGAGCCGTTGCGTGATGCCCTGACGCTGGAAGCGGAACTGGTTGATGGCGAGCGCTCCCTGGCGCGATCCTCCCAGCGCATTCTTCCCTCGAAGGTCTCGACCGAAGCAGTTGCTCACACCGTGCACCTCGACCACCTGAACGACCTCAAACTATGGAATCTTGAACAACCGAATCTTTACTCCGTTCGCGTGCGTCTACAACGAGGAATCGAGGTACTCGATGAGGATTCCCGTCGCTTTGGTTTTCGGGAGGCCCATTTCACTGATCATGGCTTTGAGCTGAATGGCAAAGTGATCAAGCTTCGCGGCCTCGACCGGCACCAAACCTTTCCATTCGTGGGCCAGGCAATGCCTGGACGCTGTCAGCGTCGCGATGCCCAGATACTTCGCAAACAGCTCAAGTGCAACATCGTCCGCACCTCGCACTACCCACAGTCGCGCCATTTCCTGGACGCGTGTGACGAGGAGGGGTTGCTCGTTCTGGAAGAAATTCCGGGATGGCAGCATATCGGCGATGAGCCATGGAAGGAGTTTTCGATCGACAACGTCTCCCGGATGATCCGGCGCGACTGGAACCATCCTTCCATCGTTTTGTGGGGTGTGCGCATCAACGAATCCCGGGACGATCATGACTTTTACTCCCGGACGAACGCTCTGGCGCATCATCTTGATCCGACGCGCCAAACCGGGGGAATCCGCGATTCCCAGGAGTCTGAGTTCCTGGAAGATGTGTTTACCATGAACGACTTCGGATTCCCACTGAAGCCTCCGAATCACTCCCGCTACTTGAATACTGAATTCGTGGGTCACACCTATCCCACCAAGACCATCGACAATGTGGAGCGCCTCACTGAGCACACCATTCGTCATGCTCGTGTTCATGACCAGCTGGCGTCGAATCCCCAATACGCGGGAGGCATTGGCTGGTGTGCGTTCGACTACAACACCCACGCCAACTTCGGCTCCGGAGACCGGCTTTGCTATCACGGTGTCAGCGACATTTTTCGCCAACCGAAACCGGCAGCCGGCTTCTACAAGTCGCAGTGTGATCCTGCGGAAGAGGTCGTGCTGGAACCAGCGTTTCACTGGGCTCGTGGCGACGAATCTGTGGGATTCTCAAAAGCAGTCGTCTGCTCGAACTGCGATCATCTGAAGTTCTATGTTGGCGGCAAACTGGTTGCAGAAGCGGACCCCGACCGCGAGCAGTTCGGCCACCTTCGCTACGCGCCCTTTGTCGCTCCCCTCGGAGAGTTCCTTGACAAATGGGGGGATCTTCGTATCGAAGGTTATCTCCAGGGCAAGCCGGTGATTGCGAAAAATTATTCTGGAAAGGGCGTTGACCGAAGATTTGATCTTCTCCCCGATGACAAGGAGTTGATTGGCGACGGCGCCGATTCTACCCGCGTGGTGCTCCGCGTCACCGACGAATTCGGAGCGATTCGGCCGTTTGCCAACGATGCAATCAGACTCGAGTTGGAGGGACCGGCAGAGGTTATCGGCGATAACCCCTTTTCACTGATCGGCGGAACCGGCGCGGTTTGGATTCGGGCAAGAGAGCAGGCTGGAAGAGTCCGCCTGAAAGCGATTCACCCACAGCTGGGCACGCGAGTGGTCGAGATCGAAATCGCCGCCGCGCCTCAGGAGAGAATTTAGCCGGGATTTTCTGGCCAGGAGCGTTCAGCGTGAAACTGACTCCACCCGTTCGGTCGATGTGCGTGTGATGAGATGATCGAAACCCGGACGAACGAATACACGTGCCTGCGATGTGGCCGCGACCCGAAATTTCTCTCAGTCGATTTCCACGATCCGTTGCTGTGGCTTGGCCAGCAACGAGGCTGCCAGACCGCAGGCGGCGGCGAAGGACAACCAAAGGCCCGGAATCGCTCTGTTCCCGGTAACGTGAATCAGATAAGTGCTGATGGCTGGAGTAAATCCACCGAAGATCGCTGTGGCCAGGCTATAGGCCAGAGCAAAACCTGTAGTCCGCACATTCAGCGGCATGATCTCGGTAAGAAAAACCACCATGGCGCCGTTGTAGCTGCCAAATATAAAGGATAGCCAGAGTTCGACCCCCAGCAATCTCGAGAACGATGGATCACGAACCAGCCAAAGCATGGCTGGATAGGATGTGATCAGCATCAGAATCGTACACACAATCAGTAAGGGCCGGCGGCCTATGCGATCGGACAGAGTCCCCATTACAGGGAGCCAGAACAGATTAGAGGCTCCCACGCACAGCGTCACGATCAGACTGTCTATGCTTGCCAGATGCAACACCGAACTGCCGAATGTGGGCGTATAAGCGGTGATCATGTAGAAAGACACGGTGGTCATGGTCACCATCATGACTCCGATGACGACAATCCCCCAGTTTGCGGTGAGTGAGCGGAGAATTTCTGACGTGCTTGGCCTATGCTTGCGGGCGATAAATTCGTCAGTCTCTTCGAGCGAACGCCTGAGCCTGAACAGGAAGGGAAGTATGGCACAGCCGAGAAGGAGGGGAATTCGCCATCCCCACTCGATCATTTTCTGAGGCGGAAGAGCGGAACCCAACATCACTCCAACCAGTGCGGCGAACATGACCGCCACCTGCTGGCTCGCCGATTGCCAGCTGACATAGAAGCCCTTGTGCCCCGGAGTGGCGATCTCGGACAAGTAAACCGAGACGCCGCCCAACTCCATGCCCGCCGAAAAACCCTGCAGCAGGCGGCCAGTCAGTACCAGCAGCGGCGCCAACAAGCCGATGGTCGCGTATCCCGGCATGAACGCAATAGAAACGATTCCAACCGACATCAGGCCCAGCGTGAGAATCAGGCCGGCGCGACGTCCCTGACGATCGGTGTATGCTCCGAGCACGATGGCTCCGAGGGGGCGCATCAGAAAACCAGCGCCGAACGTCATCAGCGACAGCATCAACGAAAGAAATGGATTACCGCTCGGGAAGAAGGCATTGCCGATCGCGGATGCATAATAACCGAAGACCATGAAGTCGTACATCTCCAGAAAATTACCGCTGGAGACGCGGACGACAGCCCAGATTTTTGATTTCCGGTCCGAGAGAGCGATGGTAGGACTTTGATAGGTCTCAGTAATCGTTTCTTCCTCGCTGGAAGGAAGGACTCAAAGAGCGGATTTTCATCCCCGAGTGCACACTGAACCAGACCGGCCAGCTACCGCGTGCTGGAGTGACTTACCTCACTCACCTGCGAGGCGATGGCTGCGCCCATATCTTTGGTGGTGGCCCGCCCTCCGATATCGGGAGTACGAACTTCAGCTTGTGCCAGAGTCTCCGCAATGGCGCTCTCGACTGCATCTGCGGCTTCCGCCACTCCGAGATGTCTTAGCATCATAGCCCCTGACCAGATCTGCCCGATGGGATTTGCTATGCCTTTTCCGGCTATGTCGGGTGCCGAGCCGTGTACGGGCTCGAACATAGAGGGGTATTCCTTCTCTGGATTGAGATTGGCTGAGGGGGCAATGCCGATTGACCCGACGACCGCTGGCCCCAGATCAGAAAGAATATCCCCAAAAAGATTGGACCCTACGACAACGTCAAACCAGTCAGGATGGCGCACGAAGTGAGCGGTGAGGATATCGATGTGATACTGGTCTGTGCGTATATCCGGATATTGCGCCGCCATCTCATGGAAACATCCATCCCAGAACGGCATGGTGTGGATGATGCCGTTCGATTTTGTGGCCGAGGTCAGATGCTTCTTTCTCTTCCCAGCCAACTCGAAGGCCTGCCGGAGGACTCGGTTCACTCCACGGCGCGTGAAAACTGTCTGTTGCACGGCCATCTCGTCTTCCGTTCCCTCATAGAGACGCCCGCCTATATTTGAATACTCGCCCTCGTTGTTTTCGCGAACGATACAGAAATCAATCTGCCCGGGCTTCCAATGTTTAAGGGGAGTCTCAATACCTTCAAGAAGGCGCACGGGCCGCAGATTCACGTATTGGCGGAAATGTCGGCGGATGGGAATCAACAATCCCCACAACGAAACATGATCGGGAACGCTGGGGTATCCGACAGCGCCCAGGAAGATAGCGTCAAAAGGCCGCAGCTGCTCAATGCCGTTCGCCGGCATCATGCTTCCGGTCTTGACGTAGGTTTCGCAACTCCAATCGAAAGGGTGCCATTTGCATTGGAATCCAAAGCGCTGTCCTGCGGCTTCCAGTACCCGTATGCCCTCCGGAACTACTTCTTTCCCAATACCATCTCCGGCAATCACTGCTACGTTGAAGGTTTTCATGGAGGGTGTAGTTTATCCTTTCTCGATTGACAACAACGGCGCGAGCACATCCACATCCGGAACCGAGTCTAGCGTCCTGACAAAAGAGATTATTTTCTCGGCCTTCGACTTAGAACAACCGGCGTATTCCGCACACCCGCGGAATTTTGTGGCCGCTTCTTCAAAGGTCATCGGATTCGCAGGGCTGCCCTTGGCGAAGTCCGCGCGGCCTGTGATCACTCTTCCGTCTTTTAAGTGAATTTTCAGGATCGAGGTCATTTTGTCGAAGCCGGCGCTCTCGGCCTCGGCATCGACGTAGAAGTTGATCTTTCGAATCATCTCCTGAACGTCAGGTCTCAGCACCACTTTTTCCGAGAATTCTCCCAGACCGGCTTTTCTCTCCAAAAGCAAAATTGCCAGGCAGAACTCCATGCTGAACTTGGCTTCGAGTCCAGTCTTTGGCTGGTGGTGGAGAAGAGTCGTGGTCATGTTGTGATTGGCACCGCAATCGACCTTTTCCACTTGATCCGGCTGTACGTTGTTGGCCTCGATCAAACGCATGAGTTCGGTCATCGCCGGGTGCGTGAGGGAGCCCGAAGGATAAGGCTTCAACGAAACCCCCGGGGAGGCGAATGTCCACGGTTTTCCCAGGCGATTCATGATCGCAGCCGGATCATAAGACCCACCGAAGGCATGGAAGAAGCCGCGATCTGCTTCCAGAATTTGTTGCGCAGCGGTCCAACCCAGCGCGACAAGGTCAGCGGACACAACTCCGCTCTCGGCTGCGTGTCCAGCCTGAAACGGCTTGGTCATGGTGCCGAAATTTTCTCTCAGGCCACCGGACTGACTGGCGACCAGACCGAATGTGTTCAGAATCTTCGATTGATCGAAGCCAACGAGCTTTGCCGAAGCGGCCGCGGAACCGAAGGCTCCGCACGTGCCCGTGGAATGAAATCCATCTTGATAGTGGCGGGGCGAAATCGCTTCCGCGATCTTGCATTCCACCTCGACGCCTACGTGGTAGGAGAGCATGAGTTCCTTGCCCGAAATATTTCGCTGCGCGGAGAGCGCCAGGATCGCGGGAAGTACGGGCACGGTAGGATGGACCAGCAGGCCGTACACGCGGTCCTTCGCGGCAGAGAGTTGCGTGTCATCGAAATCATCGGCATGAATCGAAACTCCATTCACGAAGGCGGCGAAGCGTGGCGGGGTTTTGAGCGCCGATCCCGCGATGGTGGCCTTTCCTCCGCATACTCCCATATTCTTCAAATATTCGCGGCATAGGGTTCCCGTCTCGGCTCGCGATCCTGCCCAGGCTAATCCCAAGCCATCGAGGATTGACTTCTTGCCGAGTTCGATCACCTCTGGGGGAATGTCCTCGTACTTTGTGGTCGCAACAAAGCGGCCGACATAGTCCGTCAGACCAGCAGTTTTGGGGAAGTCGCTGGCAGAAACAGCGCCCGAGCCTCGCGCCGACGGCCCCGGCTTGATGAGCGCGGCGGACGCCATCGCCCCTAAGGCTTGTTTTCCGAAGTCACGCCTTAACATTTCCTACCCCGCCATTTCTCGAATTTACTTCTGACTGCAACCTTTGCCATCGGGAGAGTTCAGATCGTTGCGGAGAAGTTGACCACCCTTCATAACGAATTTCACCCGCTCCAATTCTGTGATATCGGCGAGCGGGTCACCGCACACGGCGACGAAGTCGGCAAATTTCCCACGCTCGATGGAACCGATGTCAGCGTCCCATCCCATAATCTGCGCGTCCACCATGGTGGCAGCACGAATCACCTGCGCCGGACTCATTCCAAACTTCACCATGTATTCGAACTCCTTGGTCTGCGTTCCATGCGGAAAGGGCCCCACTCCTGTCCCGAAGCCAATCTTGACGCCCGCGGCAACCGCACGCCGGAAGTTCGGCTCCGAGACTTCCGCCACCATGTGCCCGCCGTATTTCTTGGCATCATGTTGCCGATCCAGCTGGTAGTGATACAGAGTGGGAATCAGGTAGACGCCCTTTGTCCGGAACAGCTGAATGTCCTCATCGGACAACTGCACTCCGTGCTCGACTGTATCCACACCGGCTACCAGACAATTGTGTAATCCCGTCCCGGCAAATGCGTGGCAAGAAACCTTATGCCCTTTGGCATGCGCCTCGTCAACAAATGCCTGCACTTCCTCCAGGGTGAAGGTCGGCGGATTAATGATCTTGCCGTCGGGCGAAAAAGTAAACTCGTATGCCGCGTAGAATTTCACCCAGTCGGTGCCGTTCATGAGCTGCTCGCGCACGCCTTTGCGCGCTTCCCACGGCGAATCTACGGTTTCGAGCATCGACGGCAACGGAATATCGCGCGAGTAACCCTTGGGACGAAACCCTCCGGTGGTGGCAAAACCGCGTCCCGAAACCTGAAGCCGTGGGCCTTGCACCAATCCGTTGTTGATGGCGTTACGCAGATCTACGTCGCCATACATGCCGCCCAGTGTTTTGAGGTCGCGAAGCGTAGTGAAACCGATGTACAAGTCACGCTGAGCGTTGACCAGCGCTTCGAGAACGCGATACTGCAACGGCTTTCTCAACATCTCGCCATCCGGATCAGGGCCACCGGAGAAGATGTGAGTATGTCCATCGATCAGTCCGGGCAGGAGGGTCGCGTTGGTCAGATCCAGCACATCCGTACCCGGAGGAATGTGAACGTCGTTCGCCGATCCGACCTGCGTGATTCGCGCTCCTTCGATGAGGATTACCTGTTGCTTAGCCAGCTGCTCGGATTTTCCGTCAAACATACGTCCGGCACGAATCGCCAGCCGCTCATGGGTTCGGGTTTGGGGCGGCGGAAGGGGCGGAGGGAGCGGAGTTTCACGTTCTTGTTCTTGCGCCGGCAAAGAACACGGAGAGAAGCACGCAGCCAAAACCAGCATGGCCGCAATGCGCATGAATGTTCCAGTCGGCCGATTTCGCTCAAACGACATCGTTCCTCCTACGATCTGGTGTCCGCATGTTTCGGAGCAGTCTTGATCAGCATGGTGAGTCCGGCAGCGACCAGGGTAATCACGCCCAGATAGGTGAATCCCGACAGGAAACTTCCCGTCTTTTTGTTGAGATATCCCACGATTAACGGGGCGAAGTACGCGCCCAGGTTGCCGATTGCGTTTACAAAACCCATAACCGAGCCGACGATCTTCGATGACAACGTCTCTGTCGGGATTGCCCAGAACGCGCCCATGGGGCCGTACGCTCCAACGCCGCTCAGTGCGATAAAGGTAAACGCGATCGGCAGTGAGTGTGGAATGCTGAGGACAGCGAGAAGGATCGAAGTCCCACCAAACAACATGGCTCCGGCGGCATGAAAACGGCGCTCCCGCATCTTATCCGAATGACGCGAGACCAGCAGCACAGAGACGGCACCCACGATGAAAGGAATGGTGTACAGGATTCCTGTCGAAAGGCTGCTGAGTATCCTGAATGTTCCCATGGCGCTGGGCAGCCAAAATAACAGCCCCATCTGCCCACTCACGAAGCAGAAATAGATCGCTGCCAGAAGAAACACCTGAGGCCGCAGCAGCGCCCGAAGATAGGGAACTTTTTCCGAGCCTTCCTCCAGCGCCGACGACTCACGACGCAGCGTCTCTACCAGCGCTGTGCGCTCGCCCTCTGGTAGCCAAGATGCCTCCGACGGATGGTCCTCGATAAATACCAGCCAGATCGCCAGCCACAAAAACGGCAATGAACCTTCGGCAACCAGCATCACACGCCAGTTCCAGTGGTCCAGAATCCATCCAGAAAAAGGCGAGGCCAGTATTACAGCTCCCGGCAAGCAGAGCAGCCAAAATGCATTGGCGCGGGCGCGCTCGGAGCGGGAGAACCAATGCGAGAGCAGGATCAACGTGGCCGGATAAACCCCGCTCTCCGCCACGCCCAGCAGCAAGCGCAGCCACAGGAGTTCGTGATAGCTACGGGCAAAGCCGCATCCCACGGCAAACAGAGCCCACATAACCAGCAGAACGCTGACAAACTTCTTCGCGCTCCAATGCTTGGCCAGATGCCCGCCGGGAATCTGCAATGCCAGGTAGCCCCAGAAGAAGATGCCGGCCACGGTTCCGGCCTGTTGCGGATCCAGATGGAGATCGCGGCTGATGTGCGGCAAGGCGAGAGATATGTTCGTGCGATCGATAAAGGCGATCGTGTACATAATCAGCGCCACGGGGATGATGCGGATCCAGCGCAGGGAAGTTCGCGATCGACTCATGTCGGTCTTGGCATCGCTCTGTTCGGCGGTTGTCATTGAGGTAACTGAGGCTCGCGAATGTGACAGTCCAGACCACAGACCGGGAACAGGTGCTCAATCTAGCCAACCATGGGCTAAGGCTGTATCTGGTATACACGAACTTCGGCGTCCTTATTCTCGTGATGAGGGACGGCGAGATAATAGCGATTCCATTCCGGCACCAGAATGCCGGTCTTTGCCCGGAAGGCTCCTGGAACCTTCGCCAACAGAGCGTAATGATCGGAATCTTTCTGCTCGAAAACGTCCACAGCCCCGTCGCCGGCCAGATAAAGGCGCTTATGCTCG
>Ga0137418_10000636_pt1 | contig 31581 bp, 31 predicted proteins | sample CZODoug3_1_2_16f_FD_122242 | JGI IMG/M metagenome (GOLD analysis project Ga0137418, IMG submission 122242) | Vadose zone soil fungal communities from Angelo Coast Range Reserve, California, USA - CZODoug3_1_2_16fungal (Hybrid Assembly) | ecosystem: Environmental > Terrestrial > Soil > Vadose... | reverse complement strand
GGTGTCGTCGTCGCGCTGCTGCCCGCTCCCTCCAGCCTGCACGCCACGCGGCCGGTGGTCGTGCTCGACCACGAGCCCATCGCCGGTCTCATGGAGGAGCGCATGTCGATGCCGTTCATCGCGGCCTCCGCGGACCTCTTTCGCGGCATCGCCGTCGGCGACCGCGTGGCCTTCGCGCTCGCCGAGACGCCGGACGCGCTGCTCGTGGTCAGCCTCGAGCGGCTGTCGCCCTGAGCCGCGCGCCTACGGCGCCAGCCAGACCTTCATGAAGGTGATGCCGTCGTACGAGGTCAGCGCGGGCTTGTAGCCGCGCAGGCGCTTGTCGCGGAAGTAGTAGCCCTCGACCCAGGCCACCGGTACCGCGCCGGCCGTCGCCGTGTTGAGAATGTAGCGCTGCAGCTCCCAGTAGAGCTGCTTGCGCTTGTCCCGGTTCGTCTCCTTCGCGGCGCGCTCGATCAGCTCGTCGGCCCTGGCGTCCGACCACTGCGCGTAGTTGCTGCCGGCGTGGGTGCCGTACACGACGTGAAAGATGTCGCCGGGGTCGACGCCGTCCATGGCGCGGTCCTGGGTGGCGATCATCTGGAAGTCGCCCTTGCCGAACACCGCGTAGCCCGCCGCGCTCTCGTAGGTCTTCAGCGTGCCGCGGATGCCGACCTTCCGCAGCTGGGCGAGCACGAGCTGGGCGCGGTCGACGTAGTTGCCGACCTGGCGCACGGCCACCTCGATGTCGACGCCGTTGGGATGGTGCTTCTCCAGGAGCTTTCTGGCCTCGGCGAGGTCCGCGTCCTTGGGCTGGCGGCAGCCGGGCGTCCGGGCGACTTCCTCCAGCGGCAGCGCGGCATCGCCGACGAGCTTGGGATCGAGCATCGCGCACGGCACGCCCGTGCCCTCGAGCGCCTTGGCCACGACCTCCTGGCGGTCGACGGCGAGGAACACGGCACGGCGCACGTCCGGGTTGTCGAAGGGCGGCCGCTTCGTGTTCATGAACAGCACGAAGATCGAGTTCACCGGCCAGCGGTAGATCTCGACCTCGTTGCCGCGCGCCGCCGCCAGCTCGTCGGCCTGCGTCTTGCGCATCGGCGGCCACGTGTCCCACAGCATGATGCGGCCCGCCTTGGCCGCCGCCACCTGCGTCGTCCCGCCGACGAGGATGAACTGCTTCACACCGTCGAGGTAGGGCAGGCCGGGGACGAAGTAGTCCTTGTTCTTCTCCCACTCGATCACCGAGCCGCGGTCGTACTTCTTGAACCTGAACGGGCCGGTGCCGATCTGGGCCTCGGGCCGGTTGAGGTCGCCATATTTTTCGAGCACGTGCTTGGCCGCCACGCGGCACCACGCCGAGGCGATGGCGGCCGGGAAGTACGGCACCGGATACTTCAGCGTGAACGGCACGGTGGCGGCGTCCGCCGCCTCGATCGAGGCCACCAGCGGCTTGAGGGAGGCGCCGCACTTCGGGCTCTTGAAGTCGGGATTGAGGATGCGGTCGAACGACGCCTTCACGTCGGCGGAGGAGAAGGGCTGCCCGTCGTGCCACTTCACGCCGCGGCGCAGATGGAAGGTGTACGTCTTGCCGTCGGGCGAGACCGTCCAGCGCTCCGCGAGATCGCCGGCGATCTTGGTCGGATCGTCGGGATCCCAGTGCAGCAGCCCGCTGTAGATGCCCGCGGTGGCCTGCTGCACGACGAGCGGCGACTCCGCGTGCACGTCGAGCCGGCCGGGATCGCCGTAATCGAACCAGTTCAAGACGCCGCCGTAACGCGGCTTGTCTGGCTGGGCGTGCGCTTCGCGGATCGCGGACACCGCGGACAACCCGCGCAAGGTTCTGGCGTGGCCTTCATGTTGGAGCTGGGGGGCCCCGAGATGGCCCCCCAGACCCCCCAGGGTGGTCGCGGCAACCGTCAGCGCGATCGTCATCATGAGCGCGAGTCTCTTCATTGAGGTCGTCTCCTCGTGGTGTCGTCTGTCAGCCGAGGCCGCCGCGCAGGCGAGGATCCGCGACGTCACGGATGGCGTCTCCGAGCATGTTGAGCGCGAGCACGGCCAGGCTGATGGCGAGGCCCGGGAAGAAGATCATCCACGGCGCGGTCTCGACGGCCTGCGTGCCCGCCGTCAGCATGCCGCCCCACGAGGGCTCGTCGGGCGGCGCCCCGACACCGATGAAGCTCAGCGAGGCTTCCACCACGATCGCGTACGACACGTTCGTGGTGACCAGCACGGTATACGTGGCCAGACAGTTCGGCAAGACGTGACGCGCGATGATCCGCGCGCTCGAGCCGCCGGCGGCCTGCGCCGCCTCCACGAACGGCGTGGCCATGATGGCCAGCGCCACCGCGCGCAGCGTGCGCGCCGCCGTCGGGGTCAGCAAGATGGTGAGCGCGACGATGACGTTGTTGACCGACTGGCCGATGGCGGCCATCAGCGAGAGCGCGAGCACGATCGGCGGCAGCGCCATGAGCGAGTCCACCACGCGCTGGCTGAGCGTGTCGGTCATGCCGCCGAAGTACGCGCTCACCACGCCCCAGAGGCCGCCCAGGGTGACGCCGAGCACTACCGACACGAGACCGATGTACAGCGACAGCCGCGCCCCCCACACCACGCGGCTCAGCACGTCGCGCCCGAGCTGGTCGGTGCCCATCGGGTGGCCCGGGCCCGGCGGCGTGTACTGCGTGAAGGCGGCGTCCTTGGGGCCATACGGCGCGAGCTGCGGCGCGAAGATCGCGGTGACGACCATGGCCATCACGAGGACCGCGCCGGCGGCGCCGAGCGGCTGCTGACCCGCGAGCCTGGCCAGCCGGCGCCTCATGCGTGGCGGATCCTCGGATCGAGCCAGCCGTAGAGCAGATCGACGAGGAGGTTCACGGCGAGGAACACGAGGGCGAGGATCAGGATGATCGCCTGCACGGTCGGATAGTCGCGGTAGGCGACCGCCTGCACGAGGGCCAGTCCCATCCCGGGCACGGCGAAGACGATCTCCATGACCACCACGCCGCCGAGCAGGCGCCCGCCCCACCAGCCGACGAAGGTCACCACGGGCAGGAGCGCGTTGCGCAGCGCGTGGCGGTAGACGACCGCGCGCTCGGCCAGTCCCTTGGCGCGCGCCGTCCGCACGTAGTCCTGCCGCACGACCTCCAGCATCTGCGAGCGCGTGAGCCGCATGATCGGCGCGCTGATGTAGTAGGCCTGCGCGAGGGCGGGCCACACCAGCTGCTTGAGGTTCTCGAGCGGGGCCTCCGTGAGGGCCGCGTACTCGAGCGGCGGCAGGTAGCGGAAGAAGCGCACGAGGGCCCAGATGATGAGGACGCCGGTGAAGAAGATCGGCAGCGAGAGGCCGGTCACGCTCACGAGGCGCACGACGTAATCGAGCCAGGTGTTCTGTCGCACCGCCGAGACGACGCCGAGCGGGATGGACCAGGCGACGGCCAGCGCCAGCGTCAGCACCGCCAGCTCCATGCTGCGCGGGAAGCGCTCGGCCAGGATCTCGCTCACCGGCCGCCGCTGGCTGTAGGAAAAGCCGAAGTCGCCGCGCACCGCGTCGCGCAGCCAGGCGAGGTATTGCACGGCCACCGGACGGTCGAGGCCCAGCTCGCGGCGGATCTGCGCGATCTGCTTCTGCTGGACGGCGCTCGCCTCCGAGCCCGTCTGGTAGACGAGGATCTCGGCGATGTCGCCGGGCACCAGCCGCATGAGCACGAAGATCAGCAGGGAAGCGCCGACGAGCGTCGGCACGAACAGGAGCAGGCGCCGCAGCGCGTAGGTCCGCACTCAGCGCGGCAGGCGGCGCAGGAACGCGACGATCGCGCGACCGATCTCGGCCGGCGAGTCCTCCTGCACGAAGTGGCTGCCGCGCACGGTGACCTCCTGCTGGTTGGGCCAGCGACGGCAGAACTCGCGCTGCGCACCGACGAGGATCGAGCCCGGCTCGGCGTTGACGAACAGCTTGGGCAGGGGGCTCGTCGAGAGCCACTCGCCGTAGGCGGAGACGATCGCGGCGACGTCGGCGGGCTCGCCGTCGATCGGGATCTCGCGCGGCCACGTGAGCGTCGGCCGCCGCGACTCGCCCGCCTGACGGAAGGGCTCGCGGTACTTGTCCATCTCCTCGTTGCTGAGGCCTCGCAGCACGCTCGCGGGCAGGATGCGCTCCACGAACACGTTCTTTTGCAGCACCATCTCCTCGCCGGCGGGCGAGCGCATGGCCTGGAAGATCTTGCGGGCCGTCTCCGGCCACTCCGGCCACGTCACCGGCCGCACGATCGCCTCCATATAGACGAGCGCGCGCACGCGCTCGGGATGCCGGCGCGCCCAGTCGAAGCCGAGCGCCGAGCCCCAGTCGTGCACGACGAGGGTCACGTCGCGCAGCGCCAGGGCCTCGAACCAGGCGTCGAGATAACGCGCGTGGTCCGCGAAGCGATACCGGCCGCCGGCGGCCTTGCCGGAGCGGCCCATGCCGATGAGGTCGGGCGCCAGACACCGGCCGACGCCCTGCAGCGGGGGGATGATGTTGCGCCAGAGATACGACGAGGTCGGGTTACCGTGCAGGAAGGCGATGGGCGCGCCGACGCCGACCTCCACGTAGGCGAGGAAGCTGTCGAGGACGGGTGCACGCCGCCGCTCGTAGAAGTCGGCTGCCGACACGGGGGCTGCCACGGCGCCAGCATTATAATCGCGCCGGAAATCGAGGAGCGTCACGGGTTCCCCGGGACGCGACGAGCGTTTGGGGGCTTGATAGAGGAGCGACACGGCTTCGCCGGGGCGCTCCGAACGTTGGGGGTTTGGGGGCCATTTCGGGGCCCCCATGGTGAAATCTGCAATGGCTCGTTGGCTCGTCGGCACCAGCGGCTACGTCTACCGCGACTGGCGGACGCGCTTCTATCCGCTCTCGCTGCCCGCGCGGGCGTGGCTGCCGTACTATGCGGCCAGCTTCGACACCGTGGAGCTCAACAGTCCCTTCTACCGCCTGCCGCGTGCGGCCACGTTCCGGGCCTGGGCGGCCGCCGTCCCGCCGCTCACGCTCTTCCTGCGCCGCGCGCGCGCCCTCGGGCAGGCACTCGGCCCCGTGCTCATCCAGCTGCCCTCGACGTTCCACCTGCGGCTCGACCGGCTCGACGGCCTGCTGCGCGCCGTGTCGCGCCGTCCGCGCGCACGCTGGGTGCTCGAGGTACGCCACACCTCCTGGCTCGTCGACGAGGTCGTCGAGCGGCTGGCGCGCGCCAACGTCGCCCTGTGTCTGGCATGACTGGAGGGAGCAGCCGGTGACCGGCCCGCTCACCGCCGACTTCGTCTACGTCCGCCGGCACGGCACCCGCCGGCGCTACGGCGGCTCGTACACGGACGCGATGCTGCGCGAGGACGCCGCGCGCGTCGCCGGGTGGACGCGCGGCGGCCGCGACGTCTACGTCTACTTCAACAACGACGGCCGTGCGGCCGCGGTGCGCAACGCGCGGCGCCTGACCGAGCTGCTGGAGGCGCGCGCGGGCCGTCGTCGCGCGGCATGACGACCCTCTCGACGCGCTGCTGCGTCGCGGGCGGCGGGCCGGCCGGGATGATGCTCGGCCTGCTGCTGGCGCGGGCGGGCGTCGAGGTCGTCGTGCTCGAGAAGCACGCCGACTTCCTGCGCGACTTCCGCGGCGATACGATCCATCCCTCCACGCTCGAGGTCATGCACGAGCTCGGCCTGCTCGAGTCGTTCCTGGCGCTGCCGCACACGGAGGTCCGCGAGCTGACCGGGATCATCGGCGGCGAGCGGATCCCCATCGCCGACTTCGGCCACCTGCCCGTGCGCTGCCCCTTCCTCGCCTTCATGCCTCAGTGGGACTTCCTCGACTTCCTGGCCGGCCACGCGCGGCGCTATCCGGGCTTCGCGCTGCGCATGCGCACGGGCGTCGTCGGCCTGCTGGAAGCCGACGGGCGAGTCATCGGCGTGAGGGCGACGACCCCCGACGGTCCGCTGGAGATTCGCGCCGATCTCGTCGTCGGCGCCGATGGCCGCGACTCCACCGTGCGCGCGGCGGCCGGCCTTGGCGTCGAGACGCTCGGCGCGCCGATGGACGTCCTCTGGTTCCGGCTGCCGAAGGTGTCCGGCGACGCCGCGGCGCAGACGCTCGGCCGCATCGAGGCCGGGCGCATCTTCATCATGCTCGACCGCGGTGCGTACTGGCAGTGCGGCTTCGTGATTGCGAAGGGCACGCTCGAGGAGATCCGCGCCCGCGGACTGCCGGCCTTCCGCGACGAGGTCGCGCGGCTCGCCATGCGTCCCGTGGATCCGAGCACCATTCGCGACTGGGACGACGTCAAGCTCCTCACCGTGCGCGTCGATCGCCTCACGCGCTGGCACCGGCCTGGACTGCTCTGCATCGGCGACGCGGCGCACGCGATGTCGCCCGTCGGCGGCGTCGGCATCAACCTCGCGATCCAGGATGCGGTGGCGACGGCGAATGTCCTCGCCGTGCCGCTGCGGGAGGGACGCGTGAGCGATGCGGACCTCGCCCGCGTGCAGCGGCGCCGCGCGTGGCCGACGCGCGTGACGCAGCGGCTGCAGCTGCTCGTCCAGAACCGCGTCGTGCGCCCGGTGCTGCAGCGCCGGGGTCCGCTGCGGCCGGCCCTGGCCGTGCGGATGCTCGCGGGCCTGCCGTGGCTGCGCCGCCTGCCCGGGCGGCTGGTCGGCCTTGGGGTCCGCCCGGAACACGTCCGGATCTGAGCCCGGGCTTCCCCAGGCCCCCCGCGCTCAACCACGTGTTGACGCAGGATTGTAATTTTCACACTGCCACGTAACTGGGAAATGTTCTTCCCTTCGACCTCTCAACCGTGGCAAAATGCCCCGAGGTATGAAACGGATTTCCCACCGTCAGATGGGCATCGCGGCGCTCCTCGCGTTGACGGTGATCGCCACCTGTGGCGCCGGGCGCGTCGTGATTCCGTTCAGCATCGATCCCGCCACGATCACGGTGCCGCGCGACGCACGCTCGCTCAACAACCACGAAGCCGCCGTGCGCGGGCTGACGGCCATCCTGGTCCGCGACCTCGGGCTGCCGATGCCCGCCTCGTTCACGCTCTACGTGTACGGCGGGCGCCAGCCCTTCGAGCAGGGCCTCGTGCACGACGCGCAGGTCGCGCCCGTGCGCGCCGCCGAGCTGTCGGAGTTCGCCGTCGGCATCGGCAAGCGCCGGCAGCTGCTGCTCAACGACGATGGCGCCCAGCCGCGCGGTCGCGAGTGGCTGCGGCTCATCGCGCACGAGCTCGCGCACGTCTCGCAGATCGAGATGGCGCAGGGCGAGGGCCGCGCCGAGCAGTGGCTGGCCGAGGGCATGGCCGAGTGGGTGGCTTTCACGTCGCTCGAGCGTCTCGGCCTCGACACGCTGGCCAACCGTCGCGCGCTGGCCACCGCGGGGATCCGCAATCACGCGGCGCTCGTGGCCGCGCGGCTGGACCTCGAGACGCTCGGCAACCCCCGCGGCTTCACGGTGCGCCACCTCAAGGAGGGCTCGCTGCCCACTTACCAGCTGGCGTTCCTGATGGCCGACTACCTGATCGAGCGCGACGGCTTTCCGCGCATGCTCGACTACTTCAAGTCGTTCGAGCGCCGTCAGGACCGACACAGCAACTTCCGCGACACGTTCGGCCAGAGTCTCGACCAGTTCGAGAAGGAAGTGCTGGCCCATCTCAAGACCGTCGTGCGCTAGTCTCGCGGCCCACCGGGCGGACGCACGGTATACTGCCCCGGGAGGAGCCGCCTTCATGACCCGATCGTCTCTCGTGGTCGCCCTCGCTTTCGCCCTCGTCGCCGGCGCCGTCGCGCCCGCCCGGGCCGGTGCGCCCACCGACCAGGTTCGCGAATACACCGACGCGGTGATCAAGGTCCTCGAAGACCCCACCCTCAAGGCCGAGGACAAGAAGCCCGAGCGGCGCGCCGCCGTGCGGAAGATCGCCACCGAGGTGTTCGACGTGCAGGAGACGGCCCGGCGGGCCCTCGGCCCGCACTGGCAGCAGCGCACCCCGCAGCAGCGCGAGGAGTTCGTGCAGCTCTTCGCGGAGCTGCTCGAGCAGACCTATATCTCGAAGATCGACCTCTTCGGCGGCGAGCGGCTGCGATTCACCGAGGAGAGGGTGGACGGCGACAACGCCATCGTGCGCGCCAAGGTGATGACGAGACAGCAGACGGAGGTGCCGGTCGAGGCGCGCCTGCTGCGCAAGACCGACCGCTGGCTGATCTACGACATCCTCATCGAGAACATCAGCCTCATCGGCAACTACCGGGCGCAGTTCGACCGCATCATCCGCACCTCGTCGTACGAGGATCTCGTGAAGCGCCTGCGCAGCCGGGGCGAGTTACTCAAAGAGTCGGAACGCCCCCGCCGCACCGAGCGGTGACCACCGCGCCCGTCGAGATCGTCGGCTGGCCCACGCGCTTCGTGGGCGGCGACGGCGCGGCGCGACGCGTGTTCGAGGAGCCGCTGCCGCCCGGCACCACCGTCCGCTCGCTGCTCAAGGCGTTCAGCAGCCGGTTCCCCGAGCTCGACGACGCCCTCTGGCACGGCCGGGAGCTCGGCGAGCACATCGAGATCCTCGTCAACGACGCCGTGCTCGGCGTGGCCCACGATCTCGACTCCAAGCTGCAGCCCGGCGACCGCGTGACGCTGCTGGCCCAGTTCATGGGCGGTGGCTGACGTGGCGCGGTGGGAGATCGTCGCCTGGCGCGACATCCCCGCCATGGTGGAGGCGCGCGACGACACCGGGCAGGTGACCCTGTCGCTCAGCGAGAAGTTCCAGGCGCTCATCGACTCCGTGGCCATGCAGCTCGGGATGCAGGACGAGGCCGCGTACCTCGAGCACTGGGCGCGCCTGCCCGGCGGCGAGCGGCCGGGCAGCGCGCGCGACGTGGGCGAGGCGGTCGTGGCCGAGCTGGAGGCGCGCTTCCCCGAGTTCATCGCGCGCGCGTTCCGGCCCTCGTGATTCCCGCCAAGCTCGTCGAGGACACCGCCCGCGAGCTGATGGCGCGCGCCGCCATCGACATCCCCGCCGACTACCGTGCCGGCGTCGCCGCCGCGCGCGAGCGCGAGCAGAATCGTCTGGCGCGCTTCGTCCTCACCGAGATGGAGCGCAACTGGGACATCGCGACCGCCGAGCGGCGCCCCATGTGCGCCGATACGGGGCTGCCGCGTTACTACGTGCGCGCCGGCAACGAGGCGGTCGTCCAGGGCGGCTTCGTCGCCCTCGAGCGGGCGCTGCGCCGCGCGACGGCGGACGCGACGGCCACCGTGCCGCTGCGCCCCAACCGCGTGCACCCGCTCACGCGCGCCGACCACAACAACAACGTCGGCGCCCACGCGCCCGAGGTCACCTACGCGTTCGAGCCCGACGCCGACTGGATCGACCTCACCACCGTGCACAAGGGCGGCCTCTTCGGCAGCGACTACCGGATGCTGTTCCCCGCCGACGGCATCGGCGGCATCAAGCGCTTCTTCGTCGACACGCTCGTGCAGTTCGGCAAGCGCGGGCTCGCCTGCCAGCCGGCCATCATGGGCGTGGGCATCGGCGGCGCCAAGGACACCTGCGTACGGCTCGGCAAGGAAGCGGCCTGTCTGCGCACGGTCGGCAGCCGCCATCCCGATCCGGCCACCGCGCAACTGGAGGCCGAGCTGACCGCGCTCGGCAACTACGTCGGTATCGGCGCCATGGGGTTCGCGGGGACGTCGCTGGTGGTCGCCACCCACGTCGAGATCGCCTTCACGCACACGGGCGGCATGCCCGTCGGCATCCACGCGTTCTGCCTGTCCTCGCGGCGCGCCACCGCGCGCATCCACGCCGACGGCCGCGTCGAGTTCCGCAGCGATCCGCAGTGGTTCACCGACTACTACCGCCGCGAGGGGATCGAATGAGCGGCCCGCCCGCGCGCCTCGAAGACGTCGCGATGCGCGAGGTGCACCTGACCACGCCGGTGAGCGACGCGGCGATCGCCTCGCTCGAGCTCGGCGACGTCGTCTACGTCTCGGGCGTTCTCTACACCGCGCGCGAGGGCGTCTATCGCAAGGTCGTCGAGCGCGGCGTGCCGATGCCGCCGGGCGTCCGCGAGACCACCAACGTCAACTTCCACTGCTCGCCGGCGGCGGCCGTCCGTCCCGACGGCACCTACGCGGTGGAGGCGGTGACCGCCACCGCATCGTTCCGCTTCGGCAAGTCGATGAGCCGCTGGTTCGAGCGCTCCGGCGCGAAAGTCATCGTGGGCAAGGCCGGCCTCACCGAGCTCGCGTACCGCGAGTGGTTCGTCCCGCACGGCGCGGTGTACCTCACCACCGTCGGCTACGGCATGGGCGCCGCCTATGGCCAGGGCATTCGCCGCGTGCGCGAGGTCCACTGGCTCCAGGAGCTCGGCATCGCGCAGGCGATGTGGGTCCTCGAGGTCGCGCGGCTCGGTCCGTTCCTGGTGGAGGGCGACCGCGCGGGCCGGAGCCTCTTCGCGCTCGCCAACCGCGAGATCGACCTGCGGCTGCACGAGGTCTACGCGGGGCTGCCCGGGTACTCGATGGGACGCTTCGGCGAGGCCACCTCGCGCACCGACGAAGTCGTGTAGATCGAGGAGCGCCACGGCTTTGCCGGGGCGCGACGAGCGCTGGGGGGTGTGGGGGGCCATTTCGGGGCCCCCCACCTAGTCGTCGCGCCCCGGGGAACCCGTGGCGCTCCTCGATCATGCGCCCGGCGTCCCGTCCGCCCGCCCGCGCCAGCGCTCGGCGTAGCGCTCGGTATCCAGGCCGAGCGTCCATCGCGCCAGCAGCCACACGATGAAGACGAACGTGCGCCACGGCCCGCGCGCCAGGAAGCGCCGCCCCGACGTCACGAGCGGGACGCGCACGAGGACGCTGCGGCCGCGGCGCTTGAGCCGCTGCGAGAAGTCGAGGTCCTCCATCAGGCGCAGATCGCGATAGCCGCCCAGGCTCCGGAAGACGTCCGCACGAACGAAGATGCCCTGGTCGCCGTACCAGTTGCGCGTGAGGCGATAGCGGATGCGGTTGACGAGATTGATCGCGCGCAGGCTCCACGCCGGCTCGGCGAAGCGGTGCTCGAAGGCGCCGCCCACGACGCGCGGATCGGCGAGCGCGGCCGCGATCCGCGCCAGCGCGTCGGGCGGCGGAGCCGAATCGGCGTGGAGGAAGAAGAGGACGTCGCCGCCCGCGGCGGCCGCGCCCGCGTTCATGAGGGCCGCGCGCGTGGTGCCCTCGGGCCAGAGCAGACGAACCCTTTTGCCCACCGCGCGTGTCGTACCATCGGAGTCGCCGGCGGCGGCCACGACGATCTCCGCGCGGGGCCGGTCGTCCAGACGCTCCAGGGTCTCGAGCGTGCGCGCCAGCGCGGCGGCGTCGTTGCGCGCGGGAATGACAATCGAGCACCAGGCGGCCACAGGCGCCACTGTACCGCGCGGCAGCCGCCATCCGCCGTGCGAGAATCGACGTAGTTTCGAGGGAGGAGCCTATGACCACCGCGCGTCTCATCGGCGGCGTCCGCGCGATCGCGGCCGCCGCGCTCGTCGTCGTCGCCGCCATGGCCGGCGAGGCCGGCGCCCAGCCGGCGCCCGGCCGGCCGGCGCCCGAGCTCGCGGCCGGCAAGTGGATCAACAGCACACCGCTGAGCATCGAAGGCCTCCGCGGCCGCGTCGTCGCCGTCGAGTTCTGGACGTTCGGCTGATACAACTGCAAAAACGTGATCCCGCAGTTGCGGGACTGGCACGGCAAGTACGCGGCGCAGGGCCTGACCATCGTCGGCGTGCACTGTCCCGAGTTCGGCTGGGAGAAGCCGTTCGACAAGGTCGTCGACGCCGTGCGCGAGCTGGGCATCAAGTACGCGGTCGTGCAGGACAACGACTTCGCGGTCTGGAACCGTTACGCCGTGCGCGGGTGGCCGACGCTGGTGCTCGTGGACAAGCGCGGGATCGTCCGCTACCGCCACGTCGGCGAGGGCGAGTACGAGGAGACGGAGGCGATGATCCGCCGTCTCCTGGGAGAGAAGGGATGAGGCTGAAGCACTCGGACGTCACGCCGGAGCCGATCTATCTCGACCGTCGCGCGTTCATGATCGGCGCCGCCGCGCTGCTCGTCGCCGCCGGCGAGAGCGCCGCCGCCACGCCGGCGGAGCCGGCGGCCCTCAAGGCCGCGCCGAATCCGAAGTTTCGCGTGGACGAGGCGCCGACCAAGTACGAGAGCGCCACCACGTACAACAACTTCTACGAGTTCGGCACCGACAAGGGCGATCCCGCGCGCCACGCCCACACGCTCCGGCCGCGGCCGTGGTCGGTCGTCGTCGACGGTCTCGTGGCCAAGCCGCAGCGCCTGGACATCGAGGAGGTGCTGAAGGCGGCGCCGCTCGAGGAGCGCGTCTACGCCCTCCGCTGCGTCGAGGGCTGGTCGATGGTGATCCCGTGGATCGGCTATCCGCTCTCCGTGCTCCTCAAGCGCGCGGAGCCGAGCGGCAAGGCGAAGTACGTCGAGTTCACCAGCCTTAAAGATTCCGAGCAGCTGCCCGCGCAGAAGCCCGGGCTCTTCGGCCTCGGCGGCGGGCTCGACTGGCCCTACACGGAGGGGCTGCGGCTCGACGAGGCGATGCATCCGCTCACGCTGCTGACGCTCGGCATGTATGGCAAGGTGCTGCCCAACCAGAACGGCGCGCCCGTGCGCGTGGTCGTCCCGTGGAAGTACGGCTTCAAGAGCGCGAAGTCGATCGTGCGCGTCCGGCTGACCGAGGACGAGCCCAGGACAGCGTGGAACAAGGCCGCCCCGCAGGAGTACGGCTTCTACTCCAACGTGAACCCCACCGTCGACCATCCGCGCTGGAGCCAGGCCACCGAGCGGCGCATCGGCGAGTTCCGGCGCCGCAAGACGCTCATGTTCAACGGCTACGCGGACCAGGTCGCGTCTCTCTACACGGGGATGGATCTGAAGAAGCTCTACTAGGGTCGTGTCCCGGCGCGTCCGCGTCGCGCTCAAGATCTCCGTCTGGGCGGCCTGCCTCGTCCCCGTCGCGAAGCTCGCCTACGGCTGGTGGACGGACGACCTCACCGCCAATCCCATCTCGTACATCACCAACGAGCTGGGCCAGACGACCCTGCGCCTGCTGCTGCTGAGCCTGGCCCTCACGCCGCTGCGCATCCTGTTCGGCTGGGGCTGGCAGATGACCTTCCGCCGGCTCCTCGGGCTCTTCGCGTTCTTCTACGTCTGCCTGCACCTCTCGGTGTGGGTCGTGCTCGACCACTTCTTCGACTGGCGCGAGATGGGCGGCGACATCGCCAAGCGGCCGTACATCACCGTGGGCATGCTCGGCTTCACGCTGCTGCTGCCGCTGGCCGCCACCTCCACCACGGGCATGATCAAGCGGCTCGGCGCCGCGCGTTGGCGCCGGCTGCACCGGCTCGTCTACGCGGCGGCCGTCGCCGGGTGCCTGCACTTCATCTGGCTCGCCAAGAAAGTGCGACCGGAGCCGTGGGTGTACGCGGCCATCCTCGCCGTCCTGCTCGGCGTCCGCGCGTGGGACGCCGCCCGGCGATTCGGCAGGAGGCGCGCCGATCTGCTAGGCTCCTCGCGCATGGACTCGACTGTCGGCCCGGCGTCGCGGCCGGGCGCGCGTCTCCTCATCCTCCTCGTCGTTCTCCTCGCCGGTTGCGCCAGCCTCACGCCGCGCGCGCCCGGCCTCGCCATCCCGACGCGAGAGGTGTTGCCCAACGGCGTGGTCGTGATCAGCCAGGAGCACCGTGCGAGCGACGTGGTGGCGGTGCAGCTGTGGCTGCGCGTGGGCGGGCGCGACGAGGCGCCGGAGGAGCTCGGGCTCTCGCACTACCTCGAGCACATGCTCTTCAAGGGGACGCCGACGCGGCCGCCGGGGTCGATCGACGCGGAGCTCGAGGGGCTCGGCGGCAACAGCAACGCGTTCACCTCGTACGACTTCACCCACTACGACGTCGTGGTGCCGGTGTCGGGTCTGCGCGCGGCGGCGGCGCTGCTGGCCGACATCGCCGTCAACGCCGCCTTCGTGCCCGCCGAGCTGGAAAGCGAGAAGAAGGTCGTCTTCGAAGAGATGAGTCTGACCGAGGACGATCCCGAGCGCTTCCTCACGCGGCGCCTGACCGAGGTGGCGTACGCCGGGCATCCCTACGGCCGGCCGATCCTCGGCACGCGCGAGCTCGTGCGCAGCCTCACGCGTGACACGCTGAACGCGTACTACACGAAGCACTACGTGCCGGGCAACATGGTGCTCGTCGTGGTGGGCGCCGTGACGCCCGCCGAGGCGCGCGCGGTGGCCGCCGAGACGTTCGGCCGGCTGACGGGGCCGGCGCCCGTGCGACCGGCGGCGCCGCCGCCGAACCCGCTCACCGCGCGCACCGGCGAGGACCTCCGGCGCTCCGAGCAGCAGGCGTATCTCGCGCTCGCATGGCACGCGGCGCCGACCGGCAACACCGATATCTATGCGGTCGACCTTCTCACGTACATCCTCGGCGACGGTCCCTCCAGCCGTCTCAACCAGGTGCTGCGCGAGCAGCGCGGCCTCGTGCAGACCATCGAGGCCTCATACATCCCGCGCCAGCAGTCCGGGCTCGTCTCGGTCACCGCGCGGCTCGACCCCCGGCAGCTCGACGCGGCGGAGGCGGCCGTGCGCGAGGTGATCGGCCGCGTGCGCGAGCAGGGGGTGACCCCGGCCGAGCGCGAGCGCGCGATCATCACGGCGGAGTCGACCTACGCCTTCGACATCGAGACGGCCGAGGGATTGGCCCGGAACTACGGTCAGGCCGAGACGACGTGGACGCTGCGCGACGAGGTCGAGTACCTCAAGCGCCTGCGCGAGGTCACCGCGGAGCAGATCCGCAACGCGGCCCGAACCTATCTCGGCGACGGCAACTACGTGCGCGTCCGCTTCCTGCCGGAGGCCGCGCGGTGAGACATCTTGTGTCGACCCCGAGGCGCGCCACGGCTCCGCCGGGGCGCGTCCGAGCGTCGGGGGGTGTGGGGGGCCATATCGGGGCCCCCCACATCAGCCGGTGAGCCGGCGCGTGCTGATGGCGGCGGCGCTGGTGGTGGCGCTGGCGGCGCCGGCGCTGGCGCCCGCACAGCCGCGCGACGACGCGCGTCGGACGCGGCTGGCCAACGGCCTCACGGTGATCGTGCGCCGGAGCGACGTCGCGCCCGTGGTGGCCGTGTCGCTGCTGGTCCGGATGGGCACGCGCTGGGAGACGCCGGAGACCGCGGGGCTCTCGAACTTCGTCCACGCGGTGATGGTGAAGGGGACGGCGCGGCGCAGCGGCTCGCAGCTGGCGGAGACGGTGGCCGGGCTCGGCGGCAAGCTCAGCGCCTCCGGCGAGGCCGACTACTCGGAGATCCGCGCCTCGGCGCTCTCGCGCTTCTGGCGCGAGCTGCTCGGCCTCACCGCCGAGCTGGCGCTCGAGCCGAAGCTGGCGCCGGAGGAGGTCGACCGCGAGCGTGACTTCCTGCTCTCGCGCGTGCAGCGCCGCCGCGACAACGCGCCCTCGCGCGCCTTCGACGAGTTCTACGCGCTGCTCTACGGACGGCATCCGTACGGCCTGCCGCCGCTCGGCACGCCCGCGTCGCTGCGGAACTTCGATCACGCGGCCGTGGTCGCGCGCTATCGCGCCTTCTACCGTCCCGAGCGCATGGTCCTGGCCGTGAGCGGACAGGTGCCCGTCGACGACGTGCTCGCCGAGGCGCAGCGGCTCTTCGGCGCGATGCCGTCCGGCGACTCGGGGGCGCTGGACGCGCCGATCGCGCCGCCGGTCGCCGCCGCCCGCCGCAGCGTCATCGAGCAGCCCGCGCAGCAGACCCAGATCCTCCTGGGCGGCCTGGCGCCGCCGCTCGACCATCGCGACCACGCGGCGGTGAAGGTGCTGTCGAGCGTGCTGGGGGGCGGCATGGCGGGCCGGCTCTTCGTCGAGCTGCGGGACAAGCGCGCGCTGGCGTACACGGCGACGGCCTTCTACGAGCCCATGAAGGAGCCGGGCGTGCTCGTGCTCTATCTCGGCACCACGCCGGAGACGGCGGCGCAGGCGGAGCAGGCGCTGCTCGCCGAGATCGCGCGCGTCAAGCGCGAGCCGGTGCCGGCCGAGGAGCTGGCGCGCGCCAAGAGTTACCTGCTCGGCCGCTACGCGATGGACCGTCGCACGAGCGAGCGGCTCGCGTGGTATCTGGCCTTCTACGACGTGGAGGGCGTGGGCGCCGCGTACCCCGAGCGGTACCGCCGCGCGGTGGAGGCCGTCACCGCCGCCGACGTGCAGCGCGCGGCCACGACGTACCTCGCGACGCCGGTCACGCTCGTGCTCGGCCCGCGTCCGCCACGCTGAACCGCCTGCTCGACCGCCTCCGGGTCTTGTTCCCCGACGCCTCGCGCACGGCCGTGCGCGGCTGGCTCGCCGCCGGGCGCGTGCGGGTGGACGGCGTCGTCGTGCGGCGCGGCGACGCCGAGATCCCCGACGGCGCGCGCGTGACGCTCGGTGCGCCGGCGCCGCGCTTTCCGTCCGCGCTGCGTCTGGTGCACGAGGACGACGACCTCATCGTCGTGGACAAGCCGGCGGGCCTCCTCACCATCGGCACCGAGCGCGAGCGCGAGCGAACGGCCTATCGGCTGCTCTTCGACTACGTCTACCCGACTCATCGCAGGCTCGCCTCGCCTTCGGCGGCCGCTCGCACGGCCCCCCGACTGTTCATCGTTCACCGCCTCGATCGCGAGACCTCGGGACTTCTGGTGTTCGCGAAGTTCCCGGCGGTGAAGCGCGCGCTGCAGGCCCAGTTTGCCGCGCGCGCCGTCGAGCGCGGCTACGTGGCGGTCGTGGAGGGCCGCGTGCGCGACGATGCCGGCACGCTACGCGATCGCATCGTCGAGGATCCCACGACGCTGCGCGTGCGGACGGGACGCGGCGGCCGCGAGGCGATCACCGATTACCGCGTGCGCGAGCGCCGTGCGCGCTCGACCGTGCTCGAGCTGCGCCTGCGCACCGGACGGCGCGGCCAGATCCGCGCCCAGCTCGCGGCCCTCGGACATCCGATCGTCGGCGATCGCGCGTTCGGGGCGGCCACCGATCCTGTTCGCCGCGTCTGCCTGCACGCCTCGCTGCTCGCCTTCACCGATGCGCGCACTCGCCCGCACCAATTCTCCAGCCCGCCCCCGCCCGCCTTCACCCGCGCATGATCACGCGCTGAGACGAGCGCCGAACGTCGCGAGTCTCGGCGATGTCGCGGCTTCGCTCACGCGCGAATCGCGCGAATAGAACAGCGCGCATAGAGGAGCGCCACGGGTCCCCCGGGGCGCTCCGAACGTTGGGGGTTTGGGGGCCATATCGGGGCCCCCATGTGGAATGGCCTCGCGCGTGCACTCGTCTTATGGGGTGACACGATTCATGAGTCACCCCAGGAGGTTCGCAAAAATGACAAAGCGAATGGCAGCCGCAATTGCCGGCCTCGGTCTGCTCGCCACCACGATGACGGCCTGCAGCACGCTCGCCGGCGCGGGCCTGGGCGCGGGTGCGGGCGCCGCGGTCGGCGCCGGCACGGGTTACGGCGCCGGCAAGGGTGCGTTGATCGGAACGGGCGTGGGCGCCGCGGCGGGCGCGATCTACGGTGCGACCAAGAAGTAGGGGAACGGGGCGGCGGCGGGGGCTCCGGCCCCCGCTCCGTCAGGTTTCGAGTTCCTCGCGGCGAGCGCCGCGCGCTTCCTCGGCTGCCTTGATCTCGTCGGCGAAGAGTCCCGCGTGCAGCGGGCAGGGCGGCTTGTTTTCCTCGACGTACTGACACTCGGTCTGGTTGCACTGCACGAAGTACCCCTGGACGCGGCCGAATCCCCCCGGCCGCTTGAGGCGGATCATCACGGCCTCCGACACCACGGAGCACCAGAACTCGCGCGCACGGCCTCGGCTCACGTCTTGGGCTTCTCCTTCCTGGCTGACAGCGTCTCCCACCATACGCTTTCCAGCCGATCGTGACAATGCGGACATGCGGACGGACGGGTTCGGGAGTCGGCAGGATTTGGGTCACACAGCGGACGAGACTTCAGATATATTGTGGCGCTAGGTTTTCGAGGTCAATCCGTCGGGGAGGAATGGCTTTGGCTCGCTTGCCGCTCGTCCGCCTCACCGTCGTCGGCTGCGTCGGCGCGCTCGCCCTCGCCCTGACGGCCTGCAGCACCCTCCCCCGCGCCACCCGCGCCGACTCTGTGGTCGCCCTCGGGCCGCCGCGCACGATCGAAGCGGCGCTGCCGCCCGACGGCGAGATCGCCTCGGGAGCGACGGCAACGGCCCCGGAGGCTGCCCTCACGCTGCTCGCCGCCGCGCCCCTCGGCGCCGAGACGGCGACCGACGCGATGCCGCCGAGCCCGGAACCGGCCGCCGACACGGCCGCGCCCGACGCGGGCATGGCCCAGGCCCGCGACTCGATCACGGACATGGAGCCCGAAGAGTACGACCCCTGGGAACGCTTCAACGAGAAGATGTTCGACGTCAACCGGAACCTCGACAAGTACGTCCTGAAGCCGGTGGCGAAGGGCTACAACTTCATCATGCCCGATGAGATCCAGATCATGATCTCGAACGGCTTCGACAATATCTCGTTCGTGCCGCGGCTGGTGAACAGCCTGCTCCAGGGCAAGGTCCTGGGCGCCGGCCGGGAGCTCTCACGCTTCGTGATCAACAGCACGGCCGGCGTCGGTGGCCTCTTCGATCCGGCCAAGGACGTCTTCGGCATCCTCAAGAGCCGCGAGGACTTCGGGCAAACGCTCTGCGTCTGGGGCGTCAGCACCGGGCCATACGTGATCGTGCCGGGGCTCGAGCCGCTGACGGTGCGCGATGGGATCGGCAAGGCGGTCGACACCGCGTTCGACCCGCTCTCCTACGTCCTGCCCTTCTTCTGGGACCGGCTGGGCATGAAGCTCGGGGACATCGTCAACGAGCGGTCGCTGAACCTGGACCTCTTCCAGGGCTTCGAAGAGAGCGTGATCGACATGTACAGCGCCGTCCGTCACGCGTTCCTGCAGCGCCGCGCACGCCTCTGCCGCGAGTAGCGGCCCCCGGGGACACGCGGCGTGCGGGGTTGGAGCTGGGCCGCCGGCGGCACGGCGCTGGGGCTGGCCGCCCTGATGGTCGCCGCGTGGCACGTCGCCTCCCCCCGCGCGGTCGCCGAGCCCACCGACGAACGGGACGTCCAGGCCGGCCGCGCGCTCTTCGCGACCCACTGCGCCACCTGTCACGGTGAGGGCGGCCGCGGCGACGGCGCGTCGGCGGCGGGCTTCGCCACCCGGCCCTCCGATCTCGCCGACGGGCGTCTCATGAACGGCCTGCCCGACGAGTTCCTGGTCAGCGTGATCACCCACGGCGGGCCCGCGCAGGGGCTCGCGCCCACGATGCCGCCGTTCGACCGCACGCTCAGCGCCGAACAGGTCCGCCGCATCGTCAGCTTCGTGCGCACGCTCGCCCGGCCGGAATACCGCGGCGGGCCGCCGGACCTCGCGCGCCCGGGTCGCGCGCCCCGGCAGCCGATCTTCTTCAATCACGTCATCCACGCCGGCTCGTTCCAGATTCCCTGCCAGTACTGTCACGCCGATGCGCGCCGCTCCGAGTACGCGGGGCTGCCCTCGGTCGAGCGCTGCGTCGGCTGTCACAAGATCATCGGCGTCGCGGACAACCCCGAGATCGGCAAGATCCACGAGTACGCGCGACGCGGCGAGCCGATCCCGTGGGTGCGCGTGTTCAAGGTGCCGGAGTTCACCTACTTCCCGCACAAGGCGCACGTCGGCGCCGACGTGGCCTGCCAGACGTGTCACGGCCCGATCGAGCGGATGCCCGTTGTGGGCGGAGAGACCGGCCCGAGCCTGCGTAACGACCTCGCGCACCTGGTGGGTCTGCACCCGCCGCAGCGTCCGCTCACGATGGGGTGGTGCATCGACTGCCACCGCCGCGAGAACGCGACGCGCGCCACGCGCGCCCCGCTCGACTGCGTGACCTGTCACCACTGAGCCGCGTGCGCGCGGCAGCGACCTCCCGGCGCGCCCTCGTGAGGACCGAGATCCTCACCACCGCCGCGGAGCTGTTCCGCGCCCGAGGCTACCGCGCCACCACCCTCGACGACCTCGCGCGGCGCCTCGGGATGTCGAAGGCGACGGTGTACGGCCACTTCCGCTCGAAGGAAGACCTGCTCGCCGCGATCTTTCATCGCACGATGACGCTGGCGGAGGCGGGGCTGGCGGCGATCCGCGCGAGCGGCCTGCCGCCCGCCGAGCAGCTGCGCGAGGTGATCCGTCACCACGTGCGTCTCGTGGTCGCCGAGCGCGCCTTCCTCACCGTCTTCTTCAGCGAGGAGGGCAGCCTGCCCGCACGCCTGCAGAAGGACATCGTGCGCCGCAAGGCGAGGTACGACCGGACGGTGCGCGCGATCGTCGAGCGCGCCGCGCGCGCGGGGGAGGTCCGCGCCGCCGAGCCGCGCCTGCTCGTGCTGGCGCTGCTCGGGATGTCGAACTGGGTTTATCGCTGGTATCACCCGGGGCGGGGGCGCGCCTGGGATGCCGACACGATCGCCGAGGGGTTCATCGACCTCGTCGAGCGCGGCTACCTGGCCACGCCCGCGGCGCGCGGCCGGGAGGTCGGCCGACGTCTGCACCGGCTGGAGGCGGAGATCCGCGCCCTGCGTCCGCTCCTGCGCGGCCTCAATCGGCCTTGAAGTATTTCGCGGCCGGGTGGTGGAAGACGAGCGCCGAGACCGATGCCTCGGGATCCATCATGAACCCCTCGGTGAGCTTCACGCCGATCTCCGCGTCGGGACGCAGCAGCCGCCAGAGCGTCGCCTGATCGGCCAGCTCGGGGCAGGCGGGATAGCCGAACGACACGCGGATCCCGCGATAGCGGCCCTTGATGCGATCGGCGATGGTCACCTCCGACGGGTCGGGGAAGCCCCAGAGCGTGCGCAGCCGCGCGTGCAGCATTTCCGCGAACGCCTCCGCCGACTCGATGGCGAGCGCCTGCAGCGCGTGCGACCTGAGATAGGCGCCGGCGTCCTTGTCCGCCTGGGCGCGCTCGCGCACGCCGCGGCCACACGTGACGACGAAGAGGGCCACGTAGTCGTCGACGTCCTCGCGCAGATAGTCGGCGAGGCAGAGCCGCTCGCCGTCCCGCTGGCGCGGGAAGGTGAAGCGCGCGACCTCGGCGCCGTCCGGCGACGCCAGCCGCACACGCTCGCCGTCGGCGCGCGCGCGGAACCAGCGGTACACGCCGTCGGCGCGGATGAGATCGTCGCGCGCCGCCTCCGCCTTCAGGGCCTCCACCACGTCGTGGAGCTCCCGGGCCTTCGGATCGCCGTCCTCGAGCAGTCGCGAGACCAGCCCGCGCAGGCCGAGGTGCTTGCCGTAGAGCATCTGGAGGTTCAGGTACGGATAGACCTGCGCGAGCGGCACGTGACGCAGCACGTGCGGCTCGAGGTCGGGGGGCGTGGGCGGCGGTACCGGCGGCACGTCCGCCCGCGCGCGCGCGGGCGCCGCCGCCGGGCGCGGCGCGTCCACGGCGGTGGCGCCGCCCACCAGGGCCGCCTGCTCGGCCCGCACGCGCTCGGCGAGACCCTCGCGCGTCACGGCCGAGAAGAGCTGGTTGGCGAGGTCGAGGCCGTCCATGGCGTCCTTCGCGTAGAGCGTCAGCCCGCCGTACTCGGCGGCGATACGCGTGGCCGTGAACTTGCGCGTGAGCGCGGCGCCGCCGACGAAGAGCGGAATGTCGATGCCGGCCGCCTTCAGATCCTGGGCGGTCACCACCATCTGCTGCGCGGACTTCACGAGCAGTCCCGACAGTCCGAAGGCGTCGGGCTTGTGCGTGTGGTAGGCGGCGATGAGGTCCTCCGGCGGCACCTTGATGCCGAGGTTGATCACGCGGTAGCCGTTGTTGCCGAAGATGATCTCGACCAGGTTCTTGCCGATGTCGTGGACGTCGCCCTTCACGGTGGCCAGCACGATCACGCCGCGCGTGGCCGAGTCCGCCTTCTCCATGTGGGGCTCGAGGTGGGCCACCGCCGTCTTCATGGCCTCCGCCGACTGGAGCACCTCGGCCACGATGAGCTGGTTGTCGTTGAAGAGGCGGCCGACCTCGTCCATGCCGCGCAGGAGGGGCCCGTTGATGATCTCGAGCGGCGCCGCCTCGCCGAGCTTTTCGTCGAGGTCCTCGAGCAGGCCGTCACGGCTGCCCTCCACGATGTAGCGCGCGAGGCGCTCGTCCAGCGGGAGCGTCTCGCGCGCGACCGTGGTCTTCACGCGGTCGCGGAAGTGGGCGGCGAAGGCGGCCACGGGATCGGCGCCGCGGTTTTCCAGCAGGTCCTCGGCGAGCCGGCGCTCCTCCTCGGGGATGGACGGGTAGCGCTCGAGGCGCTCGGTGTTGATGATCGCGTAGTCGAGCCCCGCCTTCGTGCAGTGGTAGAGGAAGACGCCGTTGAGCACCTCGCGCCCGGCCGGCGGCAGCCCGAACGAGACGTTGGAGATGCCGAGGATCGTCTTGCACTCGGGTAACCGCGATTTGATCGCGCGCAGGCCCTCGATCGTCTCGACGGCGGAGCCGATGTAGTTGGCGTCCCCGGTGCCGACGGGGAAGACGAGGGGATCGAAGATCAGGTCGCGCGCGGGGATGCCGTACTTGCGCGTGAGGAGCTCGTACGAGCGCTCGGCCACGGCGAGCTTGCGCGCGCGCGTGACGGCCATGCCCTGCTGCTTGTTCTCGTCGATGCAGCCGACGACGACGGCGGCGCCGTAGGCACGCAGCAGCGGCGCCACCCGCTCGAAGCGCTCCTCGCCGTCCTCGAGGTTGATCGAGTTGACGATGGCCTTGCCCTGGCAGTGGCGCAGCGCCAGCTCGAGGACCGCGGCGTCGGTGGAGTCGATCATCAGCGGCACCTTCACGCGCCGGGTGAGCTCGCGCATGAAGCGGTCCATGTCGGCCGGCTCGTCGCGGTCGGGATTGGCCAGGCACACGTCGAGCACCTGGGCGGAGGCACGGACCTGGGCGCGGCCGATCTCGGCGGCGTCGTCGAAGCGGTCGGCGACGATCAGCTCCTTGAACTTCCGCGAGCCGATGACGTTGGTACGCTCGCCCACGAACACCGGACGGTTGTCGTCGGCCGGATAGAGGACCTCCACGCCGCTCACGGCCTGGGCCTCGACGGGCGCGGGCACGCGCGGCGGCTTGCCGGCCACGAGCCGCGCGATCGCGCGGATGTGCTCCGGCGTGGTGCCACAGCAGCCGCCCACGAAGTTGACCCAGCGCTCGTCCACGAACCGCGCGAGCTTGTGGGCGAGGCTCTGCGGCGTCTCGCCGTACTGGCCGCCCTCGTCGGGCAGCCCCGCGTTGGGATACACGCTCGTCCAGCACGTGGCGATCGCGGCCAGCGAGCGCAGGTGGTCGGTCATGAACTCGGGTCCGGTCGCGCAGTTGAGCCCGATCGAGAAGAGCCCGAGGTGCTGGAGCGAGACGTAGAGCGCCTCGACGCCCTGACCCGCGAGCATGGTGCCCATGGGCTCGATGGTCGCCGAGACCATCAGCGGCACGTCGAGCCGGCGCGCCGCGCTCTGCGCGCGCCGTACACCGAGCGCGGCGGCCTTGAGGTTCAGCGTGTCCTGCGCCGTCTCCAGCAGCAGCGCGTCCACGCCGCCGACGAGCAGCGCGGCCGCCTGGATCTCGTAGGCGGTTGCGACCTCGTCGAACGTCACGTTGCGCGTGACCGAGATCGAGCGCGTGGAGGGGCCCATGGCCCCGACGACGAACCGGTCGCCGGCGGCCTCGCGGGCGAGGACGGCCGCCGCGCGGCAGAGCTCGTGGGCGCGCTCGGCGAGGCCGTACTCCGCGAGGACGTAGGGGGCACAGCCGAAGGTGTTCGTGGAGACCACGTCGGCGCCGGCGTCGAGGTAGGCGGCGTGGATGCCGCGGATCACGTCGGGCCGCGTGAGGTTCAGATGCTCGTTGCAGCCCTCGTAGCGCTCGCCGCCGAAGTCGTCGGCGCCGAGGCCGGCGGCCTGGATCATCGTTCCCATCGCCCCGTCGAGCACCAGGATGCGCCGGGCGAGGACGTCGGCGAGGCGTGTCATATTGAGTATAGTAGCGCACATGAGCACCCCGACCGCCCCGCCGACGCCGCTGTCCCTCGATGGTATCCGTGTCGTGGACCTCTCGCGCGTGCTGGCCGGCCCGTACTGCGGCGCCCTGCTCGGCGACCTCGGCGCCGACGTGATCAAGGTCGAGGACCCGGGCGTCGGTGACGAATCGCGCACGTGGCCCCCGCACAAGGACGGCGAGTCCGCCGGCTACCTCGTCAACAACCGCAACAAGCGGGGCATCGCCGTCAACCTCAAGGAGCCGGACGGCGTCGCCCTCGTGCGGCGCCTGGCCGCGACGGCCGACGTCCTGATCGAGAACTTCCGCACGGGGACCATGGAGGAGTTCGGCCTCGGCTACGAGACGCTGGCGCGGGAGAACCCGCGGCTCGTCTACTGCTCCGTCTCGGCCTTCGGCCGCACGGGCCCGCGCGCGGAGGGCGCCGGCTACGAGGCGCTCATGCAGGCGTTCAGCGGCATCATGTCGATCACCGGCGAGCCCGGCGGCGCGCCGGTGCGCTGCGGCGTGTCGTTCCTCGACCTCACGACGGGCATCCTGTGCGCGTTCGGCGTGCTCGGCGCGCTCCGGCTGCGCGATCGCACGGGCCGCGGCCAGCGCGTGGACGGCTCGCTGCTGGAGACGGCGCTGGGCCTGCTCAACTTCCAGGCCGAGGGCTACCTGCTCGCCGGCACCGTTCCCAGGGCCCTGGGCTCGGCGCACCCGTCGCTGTCACCCTACCGGAACTTCCGCTGCCGTGACGAGCAATGGGTGTTCATCGCCGGCGCGAACGACCGGCTCTGGCGGCGCCTGGCGGGGGCGCTCGGCCTCGGTGACATGGCCGACGACCCGCGCTTCGCGACCAACGTCGAGCGCGTGAAGCATCGTGTCGAGCTCGAGCAGGGCGTCGGCGAGGCGATCGCCGGGCACGATCGCGAGGCGCTGCTGAAGCTGCTCGAGAAGGCTGACGTTCCCGCCACGCCCGTGAATACCGTGGACCAGGTGCTCAACGACCCCCAGACCGCGACGCGGCCGACCATCCGCCGCGTCGCGCATCCCAAGCTCGGCGAGATCCCGGTGGTCGGCATGCCGCTGTCGTTTTCGGCGATGACGCCGGGCGTGAGGCGCCACGCGCCGATGCGCGGCGAGCACACCGACGAGATCCTGGCCGAGTGCGGGTACAGCGCGGCGGAGATCGCGGACCTCCGGGCGCGTAAGGTCGTCGCCTAGGCACGGCGTGAGGCGCGCTGCGCTCGTCGCCATGCTCGTGCTGGCCACGGCCACCCCGGCGGCGGCCGCGCTCTTTCGCTGGACGGCGGCCGACGGCGCGATCCACTACACGAGCGACCTGGACTCGATTCCCGAGGCGTACCGGGCGGGCGCCGTCGACCTCGGCGCTCCTGCGGCGCGCCCGGCGCCGCCCCCCACCGCGCCGACTCCATCTGGGCTCGTCGTGCCCTTCACGGGCGGCGGGCCCGTCGTCGTGGAGGCGCGCCTCAACGGCGCGCTCCTGAGACTGCTCGTCGACACCGGCGCCGAGCGCACGGTCATCGCGCCGGCGGCGCTGGCGCGCACGGGCATCGACCCCGCTTCCGGCACGCCGGTCCGCATCAGCGGCGTGACGGGCTCGGCGGCGGCCACGCTCGTCGCCGTCCCGCTTCTCGAGGTGGCCGGCGCCCGGGTGGGACCGCTCTCGGTGATCGTGCACGCGCTGCCCGGCGACTCGCTCGACGGTCTCCTCGGTCGCGACGTCCTCGACGCGTTCACAGTCACGTTCGACGCCGCCGCCGGTCGAGCGACCCTCCTGCCGCGCTGAGTCGCAAGTAGCCTTTACCGGCAAACCTGGGAAGAAGGTTTCCGTGTGGGGTGCACATCCTGCGCGCAGGCGCGCGTCAGGCGCGCGGTCAGACCAGTCGAAAGTCTCGGCATGGCTGTTGCTGGTTTCCGCGGACGTCCGGAGCCCCGGACGCAGCATCAGATCCCAGAACGGAGGGGCAATCATGCGCACGATCCCAACGCCCCCATGGGCGTTGCTGTTGGCGGGTGGTGACGGGCGTCGTCTGAAGCCGCTGACCCGACAGATCGCCGGTGATCCGCGGCCCAAGCAGTTCTGCGCCATCCTCGACGGCGAGACGCTGCTGGATCGCACGCGTCGCCGGGCGGAGCTCCTCACACGCGGAGACCAGCACGTGGTCGTGGTGAGCCGCGAGCACGAGCCGTACTACAGCGGTCTCGCCACGCAGCTTGCGCCAGATCGGCTGGTCGTCCAGCCGCGCAACGCCGGCACCGCTCCCGGGATCCTGTATCCGCTGCTGCGCATCCGTCAGCTTGCGGGCGACGTCTCCGTCGCCATCTTCCCCTCCGATCACTACGTCTCGGACGACGGCGCGTTCGTCACGGCGGTGGCTCACGCGGTCGCGGTCGCGGGCGCGCGGCCCGAGTTCGTCGTGGTGCTCGGCGTCGAGGCGACCGCGCCCGAGACCGAATACGGCTGGATCGACCCCGATCCCGTTCCATTGCCGCTGCCCGGCGAGCCGGCGTTTCCGATCCGTCGCTTCTGGGAAAAGCCCTCGCTCCGCCTGGCCGAGCGGCTCTTCGAGCGCGGCGCGCTCTGGAACAGCTTCGTCATGGTCGGCAGGGTGGATACGTTCCTCGGGCTCACGCGCCGCGTGGCCCCCGACCTTCTCGCCGCCTTCGACCCCGTGCGGCTCGCGATCGGGAGCCCACGGGAAGCGGAGGCCGCCGAGCGCGCCTACGCGGCGCTCGAGTCCAGTGGCTTCTCCGAGCGCGTGCTCGTGCCCGGCGCTGACGGCCTCCTCACGGTTCGCGCGAAGAGCGTGGACTGGAGCGACTGGGGCCACCCGCAGCGCGTGATGGCCACGATGCGACGGACCGGATGGCGGCCGGCATGGCTCAACCGCGTGGAGCTGGCCTCGGCGGGCTAGCGCGGCCGAGCGGCGGCATGGGGCCGATCCTCGTCGTCGAAGACGACTCGGATACCCGGCGCGCCCTCGGCGAGCTCCTCACCGTTCTCTTCCCCGGCTCCCGCGTGCTCATGGCGGAGTCGGGTGAGGCGGCGCTGGAGCTCATCCGTCGCACACGCCCGCGCGTGGTCATCCTCGACCTGCACCTCGGCGGCATCCACGGCTTCGACTTCGCCGCGCACGTGGTGGCAATGTCCACCAGCCGGCCGCCGGCGATCGTCGCATTGACCGGCGATGCCAGCCCGGATACGGTGAGGAGGGCCGAGGCCGCCGGGTTCGCCGCCTTCCTGCGCAAGCCTGCCGATGCGGACACCCTGGAGACGGTGCTCCGGCCGATTCTGGAAGCGTAGTGTGAGCCGTAGGACGTCGCGGGGCCGCGGTGTGAGCCGCAGCCGAAGGCGAGGCGAACCTGTGATCCAGGCCCCCGCCGTCCGAGGCGAACCTATGTAGAGCGAGCCGGGGGGTGGCTGTGGAGTTACGGGGCAAGACCGCCGTGGTGACGGGCGGCGCCAGCGGCATCGGGCGCGCGCTGATTCTGCGGTTCGCCCGCGAGGGCGCCAACGTCGTCGTGGCCGATCTCGACGAGCCGGGGATGGCGGCGGTGGCCGGTGAGGCGCAGGCCCTCGGCGTCAAGGCGCTGGCCGTGCGCACCGACGTTACCGAGCTCGCCCAGGTGCAGGCGCTGGCCGCGCGCGCCTTCGAGGCGTTCGGCGCCGTGCACGTCCTCTGCAACAACGCGGGCGTGGCCGCGTGGGGCGCGCTGGAGACGGCCACGCATCGCGACTGGCAGTGGGTCCTCGGCGTCAACCTCTGGGGCGTCATCCACGGCGTCGAGGCCTTCGTGCCGCGCATGATCGCGCGCGGGGAGCCGGCGCACATCGTCAACACCGCATCGATGGCCGGCCTGATCGCCAGCAAGGGTCTCGGCGTCTACAACACGTCGAAGTACGCGGTGGTCGGGCTCTCCGAGACGCTCGTCAAGGACCTCAAGCCGTACCGGATCGGCGTGTCGGTGCTCTGTCCGCTGGGCGTGCAGACGCGCATCCGCGACTCCGGGCGCAACCGGCCCGCCGCGCTCCGCAACGAGCGCGCGGAGCGGGTGGAGCCCGTGGAGCTCATGGGCCGCTCTCTCTCGCCGGAGAGCGTGGCCGACATGGTGCTGGCCGCGATCCGGGCGAACGAGCTGTACGTCATCACTCACGACGAGAGCCTCGAGCCGCTGCGCCGCCGTTTCGAGCGCATGGAGCGCTCGATCCTCGACCGCCGGCGCTGAGCGCCCCCATCTGGACCGCTGACGCCGCCACGCTGGCGGCGACGGCCCGGGCGCTCGCCGGCGCGCCCGAGGTCTCGCTCGACACCGAGGGCGACAGCCTGCACCACTATCCCGAGCGCCTCGCCCTCGTGCAGCTCGCGACGCCCGACGGTGTGTGGCTGATCGACCCGCTCGCGCTGCCCGACCTCACGCCACTGGCGCCTGTCTTCGCGGGCCATTCCCCCGTGGTCGTCGTCCACGCGGGCGACAACGACCTCGCCCACCTCAAGCGCCGCTACGGCTTCGCGTTCCGCTCGATCTTCGACACCTCCATCGCCGCGCGCTTCCTCGGCGGCAAGTCGCTCGGTCTCGACACGCTGATCGAGACGTGGCTCGGCGTCGCGCTGCCGCCCTCGCGCCAGCGCGACGACTGGTCGGCGCGCCCGCTCACGCCCGCGCAGATCGACTACGCCGCCGCCGACGTGCGCCACCTGTTCGCGCTGAAGGCGCGCCTCACGGCGGAGCTCTCGGCCAGCGGCCGGCTCGGCTGGGTCGAGGAAGAGTGCGCGGCGCTGGCCGCTCACATCATTCCCGAGCGCGTCGTCGACCCCGACGCGTACGTCGGCGTGAAGGGCGCGCGGGAGCTGCCGCCGCAGGGGCTCGGCATCCTGCGCGAGCTGTGGGCGCTGCGCGAATCGCTGGCGCGTGCGGCGGACCGGCCGCCCTTCAAGATCCTGTCGGAAGAGATTCTCCTGGCCATCGCGCGCGCGGCGCCGCGCGATACGGCCGCACTCGCGACGCTGCCCGGCGTCACACCGCGCGTGCTCGGCCGCTGGGGGCAGGCGCTCATGGCCGCCGTCGAGCGCGGGCTCGCGCTCTCCGAGGCGGACCTGCCGCAGCTGCCGCATCGCCCGCGCCCGCGCATCCCCGGCGCGGTGAGCCGGCGCGTGGAGGCGCTGCGCAAGTGGCGGGCGGGAGCGACGGAGCGCCTCGGCCTCGAGCCCGGCCTGCTGCTGCCCAACCGCCTCATCACGCAGATCGCCGAGGCGGCGCCGCGCACGATCGAACAGCTGGCCGCGGTGGAGGGTGTGCGACGCTGGCGGGCGGACACCTTCGGCGGCGAAATCATTGCAGCCCTCGGCGGCTCGTGAGAGGCTGACCGCCCGTATGGACTGGCGAATGAACCTCGTGGACGACGACGCCGGCCTCGCGCGGATCCTGCACGAGACACGGACGATCGCGGTGCTCGGCGCCAAGGGCGAGCCCGCGCAGCCCGCACACTACGTGCCCGCGTATCTCAAGGCGCGCGGGTACCGCGTGTTGCCCGTGAACCCGACGCGGGCCGGCGAGCGCATCCTCGGCGAGGCGGTCGCCGCCACGCTCGCCGATCTGCGCGAGCCCGCGGACGTCGTCGAGGTCTTCCGTCGGCCGCAATTCTTGCCGGGTCACGCGGCCGAGATCGTTCGGCTGCCGTGGAAGCCCTCGGTCGTCTGGTTCCAGCTGGGCATCCGCCACGACGGCGCGGCGGAGACGCTGGCGCGCGCGGGCATTCGCGTCGTGCAAGACCGCTGCATGATGCCCGAGCACCGCCGCCTGCTGGGCGCCGCCTGAAGTACGCCGTTAATAGAGGGCCCGCCCCGGCTCCGCCGGGGCGGGCCGAATGATGGGGGCGGTAGGGCCATCTCGGCGCCGCCTAAAGTAAGCGTCAAATAGAGGACCGCCACGGCTCCGCCGGGGCGGTCCGAATGATGGGGGGATTGGGGGCCATTTCGGGGCCCCCATGTATATATGCCCGGTGAATACGCGTTCGTCATGAAGGATCTGCGCAAGGTCGTCCCGCCCAAGCGGGAAATCCTGCGCGGCATCTATCTGTCGTTCTTCCACGGGGCGAAGATCGGGGTGCTCGGCGCCAACGGCGCCGGCAAGTCGTCACTGCTCCGCATCATGGCCGGCGTCGACCGGGACTTTCTCGGTGAGGCGTTTCCCGCCGACGGCCTGCGCATCGGCTACCTGCCGCAGGAGCCGCAGCTGGATTCCACGAGGGACGTGCGTGGCAACGTCGAGGAGGGCGTGGCCGAGACGCGCGCGATCCTCACGCGGTTCGAGGAGGTCTCGGCGAAGCTCGGCGAGCCGCTGTCGGACACCGAGATGGAGAAGCTGCTCGAGGAGCAGGCGCGGCTGCAAGACAGGATCGACGCGGCGAACGCGTGGGATCTGGATCGCACGGTGGAGATGGCGATGGACGCGCTCCGCGTGCCGCCCGGTGACGCGGATGTGGCGAAGATCTCCGGCGGTGAGCGGCGCCGCGTCGCCCTCTGCCGGCTGCTGCTGTCGCGGCCCGACATGCTGCTGCTCGACGAGCCCACGAACCATCTCGACGCCGAGTCGGTGGCGTGGCTCGAGCGCTTCCTCGACGAGTACCCGGGCACCGTCGTCGCCATCACGCACGACCGCTACTTCCTCGACAACGTCGCGAAGTGGATCCTCGAGCTCGACCGCGGCCACGGCATCCCGTGGGAGGGCAACTACACCTCCTGGCTCGAGCAGAAGGAGCAGCGGCTCAAGCAGGAGGAGAAGGCCGACGCCGCGCGCCAGCGTACGCTGGCCCGCGAGCTCGAGTGGGTCCAGATGTCGCCGCGCGCGCGCCAGGCCAAGAGCAAGGCGCGGCTCGCCGCCTACGACGCGTTGCTGCAGGAGTCGAACGAGAAGCGCGCGGAGACCCTCGAGCTCAGCATTCCGCCGGGCCCGCGGCTCGGCGACCTCGTCGTCGAGGCGGACCACGTCGCCAAGGGCTACGGCGACCGCGTCCTGATCGACGACCTCGGCTTCAAGCTTCCGCGCGGCGGCATCGTCGGCGTCATCGGGCCGAACGGCGCCGGCAAGACGACCCTGTTCCGCATGATCGTGGGCCAGGAGACGCCGGACAAGGGCACGCTCCGCGTCGGCGAGACCGTGAAGCTCGCCTACGTCGATCAGAGCCGCGACGCACTCGAGGGCAAGAAGACGGTGTGGGAGGAGATCTCCGGCGGCCTGGATCTCATGAACGTCGCCGGCCGCACGATGCAGTCACGCGCCTACGTCGCGTCGTTCAACTTCAAGGGCAGCGACCAGCAGAAGCGGGTGGGCGAGCTGTCGGGTGGCGAGCGCAACCGCCTGCACCTCGCCAAGGTGCTCACGGCCGGGGGCAACGTGCTGCTGCTCGACGAGCCGACCAACGACCTGGACGTCGACACGCTGCGCGCCCTCGAGGACGCGCTGCTCGA
>Ga0137418_10000635_pt1 | contig 31662 bp, 28 predicted proteins | sample CZODoug3_1_2_16f_FD_122242 | JGI IMG/M metagenome (GOLD analysis project Ga0137418, IMG submission 122242) | Vadose zone soil fungal communities from Angelo Coast Range Reserve, California, USA - CZODoug3_1_2_16fungal (Hybrid Assembly) | ecosystem: Environmental > Terrestrial > Soil > Vadose... | reverse complement strand
TGCCTTGGGGCAATATCACCGTCCCGGCGCTGGTCGTTGACGGCGCTCTGGATCTCCTCGTTGGCGAGGATCTCGCCGAGACACTATTTGAATCGCTGGGATCGACGAATAAGCGATTGATTGTTTTCCCCCGCAATTCGCACGGCTGGTTCCTGGAAGATAATCATCACGCCACCATGCGAGTTTTCGATCATTTCTTATCCCAGTTTTGACGTTCGATTTGGTCTCGGGACGAAGCGAGCGATTGTCGGATTTTGGAACGGCAACAATTCTCAATGAGCTGTTAACGACATCAGTGATCGGGTTTGCCCGCCTCTGAATAAGCAAACGTGGCGGAGTTTGAATTGCCCTGTTTCCATGTTGCGTCAAGGGTGCGGTACACCCGGTGGGTATGGACCTTTCGAGGTATCCCATGGCATGACGTGCCCGTCTTCCGCCGCGCGACGTACCTCTTCAGGCGTTAGCGGAATCAACGGCTCTCCCGGGCGGACACTTCGAGCGCGAAGAAAATTTTCAAAACCTTGACGCGAGAACAGGTAATAGCCGCGGATGGGCTTATCCCCCGTATTGGTTATTGACACCCATGTTTCTCGCGGAATGAAAACGATGGAGTGCGGACCTGCCACGGCTCGCTTGTCTCCAACGGTTACTGTTGCACCGCCTTCTTCAAAGATGACCACCTCTTCGGAATTGTGGTGTTTGTGGAAAGGAATCATCGCGCCGGGATTCAGAATTTCGTATCCGACGTAAAAGTCCTCGGCGTTTCCGTTCTGCTTGTCGATCTTGATGATGAATCCCGGAACTGAACCTGAACCGGCGGGGCCTCCGGGGCGACGCAACCGGTGTTCGCCATCATCTTCTTGGAGAATCAACGATGTCGGAGCCGATTGGCCGTGCGTGCTAGCCGCAGTCGATTGTGAAGCTTGAGGGTTCTGAGCACGAAGAAGGAGTACACCAAGCGCTGCAGTCGTAACCGCGAAAAAGATCAATAAGCTGCGAAGCGGCATAGAGCCCTCCCTGTCAACAAGGATTCGGGAGGGAGTATAGCCCATGTTGGCTGCAACCCTGCATTTCAAGGACCTTGCGCGCTTGTAGCGCCTCAGCAAGTTTGGGAGTTCCGCCTAGCCATTTCTGTCCATCCCATGGCGTGACTGCCTCTCAGCTCTTCATGCCCCATATTGAGCAGTGAGCCATGTTGCGGCTGCCAATGTACGGGTTAATCGGCGGACGACGGAGTCTTCCGCCTGCGATCCATCCTGTTGGTGCTTCTCGCGGGCACGAAATGGAAGCCTTGTATCCGCCGAGTTTTCATGGTGCCCGCACAGGCGAGAGCAGCAACAATCCAACAGAGAGGCCTGTTTTCCACAAGTGCAGAAGGTCCGGTCGTGGCCTCCTGCGCTCAGCCAATCCGTGCGACGAAGCACTACAGGAGCGTGGCCGCCGCGTCGAGAAAGATGAGTTCAGAGCATCCGCAAAGAACACGACCAAGCGCGCACTGCAAATAGTAATATGCAAGCGCCCACCGCACGCCTTTTATCTCTTATAAGTGGTTTATTTATAATAACATGGTTAAATAAAGATTTATCTTGACTTATCATGGTAAAGAAGTAAGATAAGAGTCGAACCGGGAGGGGAGGATCATGCCAGCTACGACCAAGAAGTTCACTCCTGAGATCGACGCCAAGCTTTACGATGAATTCGTTGCGGTTGCCGAGCAGAATGGCCAAACGAAGCGGCATGTTCTCGAACAGGCGCTCGGGTTCTATTTGCACAACGTGGTTCCGTCTCAGCATCTGGTCCGCCCCGAGGTGATGGACGCCTTCGAGCAGTCGGTTGCTCGCAACCGTGACCTGTTGCAACGTCTCGCCAAGTAAATGGCGGATTATCTTACGGTAGCTGAAGTCTACCGGATGCAACATCGATTGATCGAAATGTTCGGCGGTCTCCATGGTGTCCGCGATAAGGGCGCTGTTGAGGCCGCCGTTTTTCGTCCGCAAACCGGCTATTACAATTCCCTCGAAGAAGAAGCGGCCGCGCTGATGGAGTCGCTCGGCAATAACCACGGCTTCCTCGACGGCAATAAGCGCATCGCTTTCACCGCTACCGATGTCTTTCTACGACGCAACGGCTTTTACATCGAGGTCGAGGGCTTGGATGCACACACTTTCATCGACGGCTCGATGGACCGGCACGAATTCCGCTTTGCCCAAATCCTTGACTGGATCCGTCAGTACCGCGAGCCCCTTCTCTAACTCGTCAGTTCTTATCCTTTTCCTTTTCCTTCTTATCGTTGTTCTTGTCTCATCATTTATCGGATGACACTTGAAATCGTCCTGGTTCGGGTGGATGGGGCTGGTGTCGTCCTTGTCATGGTCACTGTGGTAGTGGCAAATACATTCCCTGTGATGAACATCACGGAAAAGACGGAGTTTCGCGTTTGTCAAAAGGCATAATTCCGCATATTCCCCTTGACAAGCGTCTTGCGGATGTAATAAGAGTACGGCCTTAATTTGAATCGTTTCATTTTGTGGGTGCAAAACATGCGAGAAATGAAACTGTCGCTGATCGCCTGCTGCATCGTTCTTCTCATCTCACCCGCCCGACTCAGGGCCCAAACTGCAGTCACCAGCACCATCCTGGGAACGGTTACTGACCCACAGGGAGCGGCGGTTGCCGGTGCACAGGTACGGCTTCTCGACGTCGATACGGGTCGGGAGCGGACGGCCGTCTCGGGCCAGGACGGCAATTACGTTTTTCCCGATCTAAATGCCGGCCGGTACGAAGTTGAGGTCAGCGATCCTGGTTTCAAGCTGACGCGCTCGCAGGCTGTGACCATCGGCGCAGCCGGGACAACGCAACGCATCAATATTGCTCTTGCCCTTGCAGGAGTTTCTCAGCAGGTCGCAGTCACGGCGGCGCAGGTGGAGTTGGTGCACACGGACGACGCCAATTTGAACGTAGCCTTGACCGCGGAGGCGGTTCGCGACATTCCCGTACAAGGGAGAAATTTTCTCAATTATGCGCAGTTGGCGCCCCTGTTTAACAGCGGAAATGGCCAGCTGAACTGGGGAGTTGCACAGCAGACAACGGTCGAGAGTACAAAGTCCCTGAACCTCGGCGGTTCAGAGAATATGGTGGGCTATTACATCGATGGTATGAACAACAATGACAACTGGGGTGGATCCCAGTTGGCGAACGTCAACACGAATGCCGTGCAGGAAGTCTCGGTTCAGTCACTCAACTATTCTGCGGCGTACACACGTGATATTGGCCAGATCACACTGACTGTGAAGTCGGGAACCAACAAACTTCACGGTAGCATTTATGACTTTTATCAGGGCTCCAATATCAACGCGCTCGACTCTTACACAGAGCGAATCGACCCAACCGCTAAAAAGAGGCCGTATCACGAAAATCAGTTCGGTGGAGGACTCGGGGGACCTGTCTACATTCCGCATCTGTTTGATGGCAGGAGCAAGGCCTTTTTCTTTGTGGCGTACGAAGGGATCCGAAAGAGAGGCACAGTGCCGATCTTTGGCTATGTGCCGACCGCAGCCGAGAGAACAGGGGATTTCTCCGCTTGGCTCAGCAAATTTCCGGGCGACCCGCGGTATATCATCTACAATCCGTTCACGTTCGATCCAGCGACTCAAACGCGCCAGCCCTATTCCAACAACATCATCAGCAACCCTGACCCCAGAGCGGTCGCCTATCTTTCCCACTTCCCCCTCCCGAACTTTACCTCAAGCGTTGCGGGAGATATTCGCAATTGGGAAGGAACTGGGGGGAACTCAATTAGGAACAACAATCTGACCTTGCGTTTTGACTTCAACGTGGGTGCCAAGGACCAGGTATTCGTCGATTTTCTTAGGGATTGGGGTCAGCCGTTGCAGGCTGCAGGTCCCATCTCGGCGCTGGCACTGGGCAATGGACCGCTTCACTCCACTCCGGTTTTAAACGGTCAGTGGGTGCATAATTTTAATCCCTCTTTCTTCAATCGAGTTCAAATCGGGTATTTGAGACAACACGTTCTGAATGAAGATCCCGGCACCATTAAGAATTATCAGAGTGGCGCGAATTCGTGGTTTTGTGACTTGGCGCAGAACACTGCGGTGCCGAATGCTGGTCTCTCATCCTTTGACAAGTCGCAGCTTAGCGGTCTGGCCACGGACAAATGCCTATTCGCAGTAACGTTCGGAGGCTCACAATACGGTTTCAACAACCTCAGCTTGGGGCCGCGTGAGTTCTATTACCAGTACGTGCCAATCTGGCAAATCGCTGACGACATTACCAAGATCCACGGGAAACACACCCTGCAGTTCGGTCTGCACTATTACCGCAAGGATGAAAGGGATAATGACGTCATCCGGGAAATTGACATCGGCACCAATACGTTGAGCGCGCACTTTTCATCAAGTGGCCTCGCCTACACGAGCAAGGGCCCGTTCTCGGCTGACGGATCGGGATGGAATACGTTGGCCGAATTCCTCACGGGCGCTGTCACAGCGATGCGGCAACGGACGAACAACGTAGGAGGCGAGACAAGTTTGTGGTTCCGAAGCACGGAGTGGGATGCATATCTGAATGACACGTGGCAGGCGGCTTCAAAATTGACGCTAACTCTAGGACTGGCGTATGTTTTAGCCCCTCAGGCTTATAGCGTGAATAACTATTGGGGCGTGCTTGATCAAAGTTATCCCGGGTGGCGGCTCGTCATGCCGGGATTGACTCCAGGCACCCACAACCCCCCCTTTCCGGCTGAGAAGACAGACTTCGCCCCGCGTTTCGGTTTTGCTTATCGCCCGATGAAGGATTGGGTCGTTCGTGGAGGATACGGAATCTTTTATGACACTGCCGCGTACAAGTACCTGGACCAGATGTTCTTCAATGCCCCTGGTTACGGTGGCAGTGAATACGATTCCCCGACCTACGCAGCGCTAAATGGCCTCAATCCCAACGTGCCTTTTTTCACCTTGGCTAACACCTTCCCTGCACCTGTGACCCTCTCAAAAGGGCAATGGCCCATACCGCTAGGCACAGACGGCGGGATCCTGGCGCCACGCGGGGATACGACGACCATCGACAGAAACACTTCGAAGACCCCTTACCTGCAATACTGGAGTCTTCACATTGAGCGGCAACTAGGAGGCACGGGCGTTATCTCTGTGGGATACGTTGGCTCAAAAGGCTCTAAGTTGCCGCGCCAATACGATCTCAACCTACCGCCCCAAGGCGTCTATCTAAACAGCGACATTTTCTTTAATGCCCGGCCCCTGTCCGCCCAATACCCGGATCGCTTTGGCGCAGTGAATGGGGTACATCACGACCTCAACAACAATTACAATGCGCTCGATCTCGAGTTCCGGACCAGGCCTTGGCACCGTCTCACTCTGCTCAGTAACTATGCGTGGTCAAAACAGATCGACATTTTTTATGGCACTTCGGCTGAGGCCGGCATCAACCCGATTGGAGGCCAGTGGCACCCGCAGTGGTCGAGGGGCCCTTCGGACGCAAACCATACTCACCGCCTGTTGATAAACGTCAACTACGACATCCCTTATTTGCAGACTTGGAAAGGCGTAACTAAGGCGTTTCTTGCCGGATGGCAAGTCAACACCATAGCGACCTTCGAATCGGGAGCGCCGAACACTGTGTTTAATGGCAGCACGAGTTCGTTTGACTACATGGGAGATGTTCCGATTCGTACTTGCAACGGTAATCTCTCACGTGGGGACAGGTCCTTCTTGCATTATTTCCACACGAATTGTTTCCAGGATCCTGCGGCGGGCCCAGCTGGGATCGCCGTCATGCGTGGGAATGCAGGGCGAAATATCATCGTCGGCCCGGGAATCAACAACTGGGACCTGGCTTTGATCAAGAGCATTAGTCTTCGAGAGAGCAAGACGTTACAGTTCCGTGCCGAGGCATTTAACGCCTTCAATCACCCCCAGTGGTCCAGCATCGACACGTTCGACGATACCCTCACAAATGCACAAAGTACGTTTGGGGTCGTGACCGGCGGTCGTCCGCCGCGATTGATGCAGCTTTCACTCAGGTTCGAATTTTAGAACCGTCGCCGAGCCAAGTCTCGGTCCCGAACCAGCGAATGCTTATGCGATTCCAAACATCACTGCTTGTTCTTGTGTTGGCGTCTACAACCTGGGCCCAAGACACGCAATATCCACCGCAGAACATGATGATTCCCGGCCCCGCATCTGCTAAGGATTTCAAGTCGTGGCGGGCGGACCTTCAGCACTGGCGACGCGAGAGCCTGATCCGCCTCGGTTACGACGGCTCACAATACGAACGCCCGGACCTCAAATGGACACAGCGGTCTTTCATTCAGCCGCAAATGATGATTCATGACCGCTACTTCTTCGACCCCGTTGCAGGAAAGTACACCGTCGATCGGTATCTCGACGATCTGGACAAACGGTTTGGGGGGATTGACTCTGTTCTGGTGTGGCAGAGCTACCCCAATATGGGGATCGACAACCGCAACCAGTACGATCTTCTCCGTGATATGCCTGGAGGCATTCCAGTGATCCGGCAGGTGGTTGCTGATTTTCATAAACGAGGTGTGAAAGTCCTATTCCCGGTAATGGTTTGGGACCAAGGCACCCGCGATGGAGGGGTGCCGGACTGGATTGCTTCGACTCGTTTGATGGCTGATATCGGAGCGGATGGAATCAATGGAGATACGCTGTACGATTTTCCTCGCGTGTTCCGTACAACCTCCGATCAGACTGGTCACTCCGTTGCGCTGGAGCCGCAGGTGCCGTCCGATAAACCGAACGAAGCCCTTGCCTGGGATAATCTGAGCTGGAACGACTGGGTGATCCTGACGGAACGAGGGGGTTGGCAGTATCCCTTCGTTCCCCATGTGAGCGCGGACAAGTGGCTTGAGTCGCGGCACATGGTGAATGTCTGCGATCGCTGGGCGCACGACAAGACCGACGATTTGCAACACGCTTTCTTTAACGGTGTGGGATACGAAAGTTGGGAGAACATATGGGGCATCTGGAACCAAATCGATGACCGCGACGCAGAAGCTCTACGCCGAATCGCCGCAGTTGAGCGTGCATTTTCCGATTTGCTCACGAGCCCGGACTGGGAGCCACACACACCTGTGGTTCAGTACGGCGTGTTCGCGAGCAAATTCCCGCGCGACAAGAAAACGCTCTGGACTATCATTAACCGCAACAATTTCGATGTGAGCGGACCCGAACTCGAATTACCTTATGAGCCGGGAACCCAATTTTACGATTTATGGCACGGGACCCCGCTGACTCCCCAATCGACGGGAGGCACCGCCCGGCTAAGTTTCGATATAGAAGCGCATGGTTATGGCGCGATCCTCGCGACAGCAACCTTAACCACACCCGAGCTGCAGTTGCTCCAGGAGATGCAGAGACTTGCCCACCGGCCATTTTCGGATTACTCGCATGCGTGGCATTTTTTGCCGCAGAGGCTTGTGGATATGCCCGAAGTAGGGCGAGCCAAGACTATCCCCACGGGCATGGTGAAGATTCCCTCAGGTGATTTCGAATTCATGGTTTCGGGGCTAGAGATCGAGGGTGGGAATGAGGTGGGTGTGGACGTACAGATGCCGTGGGAGAATTCGCCGCGACGCCAGCACTCACACTTAATGCAGATGAAGTCCCTTTACATCGATCGCTATCCGGTTACGAACGCCGATTACAAAAAGTTCCTGGATGCGACACACTATCATCCCAAGGACGACCACAATTTTTTGCGCGATTGGAAGAACGGTACTTATCCGGACGGTTGGGATGCGAAGCCCGTGACGTGGGTGTCTCTGGAAGACGCTCGCGCGTATGCGTCTTGGGCTGGGAAGCGGCTTCCACACGAATGGGAATGGCAGTACGCGGCTCAAGGATCGGACAACCGCGCTTACCCTTGGGGAAACACATGGGATGCGGGTGCCGTACCAACTGCCGACACGGGACGAACCCTGGGCCCGCCGGCCGATGTCGCTAGTCACCCGAAGGGGGCCAGTCCGTTCGGTGTTATGGACCTGATTGGAAATGTCTGGCAATGGACTGACGAGTACCAGGACGAACACACTCGTTCGGGAATTCTCCGGGGCGGGAGCCATTATTCGCCAGCTGGGTCAAGGTGGTATTTCCCGCAGAACCAAAAGCTGGACGAGCACGGGAAGTATCTCCTAATGGCACCCAGCATCGACCGAGCTGCGACCATAGGTTTTCGCTGCATGGTAGATGCTGAGTAGAGCACATGTGGCGGATCAGCCGTTGATTTAGAAGGCCCAGTGTAATGGCTGCGGCGGCGTAACCTCCTTGACGGTGATTATGGCGCGATTACTTCAGAACAGAGAGTAGACGACGGTGTCATTACTTGCGCTCTTACTGCTGATCGCGGCGATTTCCCCTCAGGGCTTACACGACGATGCTCAAGCGAAATTACGGCAGGGCATTAACGCTCTCCAAGCCGGCGAGTATGCGACCGCGGAGCAGAGTTTTCGCGAGGTTCTTAAGATCGATCCGCGCTCTTATAGTGCCTATTGTAATCTCGGAGTGATCTACGCCAAGACTGACCGCCTGGACGCTGCTATCCAGGCTTTTGAGCAAGCTCGGGAGCTTGCCCCGGATGTCCCAGGCATCAATCTGAACCTGGGATTAGCGTATTACCGCAAGGAACAGTTCGGAATGGCGATTGGGCAGTTCGAACGAGCCCTTCAACTGGACCCAGCCCAGCTTGACGCAGTGTATTTGTTGGGACTTTCCGACTTCCGGCTGGATCGTTATGCCACTACTGTCCAGGTTCTTGAGCCAATTCTGGACCGCGAGAAGAAGAATCTGTTTGTGTTGTACGCCCTCGCGGTTTCCTACGGCAAGCTTCACCGGTCCCAAGATTCCATCAGGACCTTCAACCTTTTCCGTGATTCCGGTGGCGACGCTCCCTTATTTCATCTGCTGCTAGGAAAGCTCTATCTCGACCTTGGCGAATATCCGGATGCACGACGCGAATTGGAAAAGGCGGTAGCTGCTGACAGAACAATGCCATATTCGCACCTCATGCTCGGGGTTGCGTATGAACATCTCGGCCTGGCGGAAAAAGCCGCGGCGGAATTCGAGCATGAGATCGAGCAAAATCCGCGCGAGCCACTCAGCTACCAAGACCGCGGGATGCTTTACCTGGGAGCTAATAAACCCGATAGTGCGATCGAGATGTTCAACAGAGCGCTGGCAATCGCCCCAAATATGACCGAGGCGGTTGTCGGATTGGCCAAGGCGTGTTTGATCAAAGGACAGCTTAATCTTGCCGTGTCTCACCTCTTGAAAGCTGCTGAACTAGAGCCGAATAGCGTCAAAGTGCACTATTTGCTGGGTCATACGCTGATGAGAGAAGGCCGGAAGTTAGATGCCGAAACGGAGTTGGCGAGGGCAGAGAAGCTACGGCACTCACAACCTGAGAACGGTCGCGACGGTGAAGCTGGAGTCACGCTCCTGCCCTCCTGGCCGGTACTTAACAATGACTTCCAAGTCGAGCATCGCCAATGATCGATTAAATAAATGGAAACGATTCCCTGTGTAAGTCGTGTGGCGCGATCCGATGTTCGCTCGACGTCCGACGGTCTCGCCTGGAGCCGTGACCCCTGCTGATGGCTTTGAGCTTAGGTTCTTATGCCCACAATTAAGGAAGTCGCTCGGCTGGCGAAAGTATCTGTGGGCTCTGTCTCGAATGTCCTGACTGGAGCGGCCTCGGTGAGCCTCACGCGCCGCACGCGCATTCTCCATGCCATGCGCCAGCTCAACTATCACCCCAATGATATCGCGCGCAGCTTGAAGCTGAGCCGCACACACACTCTCGGCATGGTCGTCTCAGATATCACGAATCCATTCTTTTCGCAGTTGGTTCGGGGCGCTGAGGAGGCCGCATTGAAGCGAAATTATTTTCTGCTCACGTTCAACACGGATGACCTCGTGGAGCGTGAGATGCAGGTCCTCACAGTAATGCGAAAGCGTCGGGTGGACGGTGCCCTGCTTGTCGTGGCGCCCTCCCACAAACGACCGCTTCATATCGCCGAACTTATTTCATTGGGAACCCCGGTGGTTTGTCTTGACCGGGTGCCCCAAGGCATCCGTGTCGACTCGGTCACGGTGGATAATGTCAGTGCTGCCCGCAATTGCGTCGAACATCTTATCGATCGAGGGCATCGCAAAATTGCAATCATAACGGGCTCCCTTCTTCTGCAGACCGCGAGTGCGAGGCTAAGAGGCTATACAGCAGCACTGTCCGCGCATCGTCTGCCCATTGATTCGCGGCTTATCGGTGAAGGCAACTTCCGGATCGAGAGCGGTTACGACATCGCAATTGAGCTTCTCAGCCGGCCGGACAGGCCAACGGCGTTGTTTGTCTCCAATGGCCTAATGGCTATTGGTGTGATGAAAGCGATTCGGCAGTTGGCACTGCAGTGTCCGCAAGACGTCGCCCTGGCCAGCTTCGATGACCTGGCATTATCTGAGGTGCTTCAGCCCACTTTGACTGCCGTGGAGCAACCGGCCTACGAGATTGGTTATCGAGGCGCTGAGCTACTCATGCAAAGGATCGAGTCTGCCCGCGAGAATGGAATCAGTTCTCGACTAGCAAGTATTGTGCTTCCGACCGAACTGAAGCTGCGAGACTCGACCTCAGCGAAACCGTCAAGGCACCCTAGGCCATCAAAACAAAAAGTCGGGGTCGTGTGTAAGGGCCTCGCGACGACCGCTGAGGGATGATCCGAAATGGCCCACTGGAGAAACCGACGTTCGTCCGCTCCCTACCTGTGCCGTTTGGTTAGGCGCGGATGCGACCCTCGAAGACTTTACGAGGCTGTGTCAACTTCGCATCGATGCGGAGTTGCTCCGAAGCATCACTTGGAATCTTTCAAAGTGTTCGTTGCGGGCACCATTCGCATTCTGGAGAAACCGTTCGGCAGGGAAGAATCGGAATCTTGTTTGGAGAATTTGTGACACCATCAGGAACTGTTTTGGGCACTCCGCTAGTCGAGGACCTTTTCCAGACCGTACTACGTTGCCGCGCCTTCCGCACGCTTGGCACAGTTGCTTTCGGATGACCCTTTCGAATCGTGTTTTTCCGCCACCCTAGAAAGAGGTTGTCTGCTCAATTTTGTAAAGCGGATGACAAAGATCTGCTGCTTAAAGCACTCGTCGGATAGTATCAACTCATGTGGAGAACCGGATTCCTCCTAACATGTTTCATCGCTCTGGGCGCGATCAGCGAGGCTCAGACCGTAACATTGACCCTTGAGGAAGACCTGAGCTCGAAGTTGCCCACGGGGACTTTGTTCATCGCGAGGGACTCTACAGGAAAGATTTACCACGGGCATGTGGTCACGCATCCGGCGCGGCGCTTACTTCGACGCGGCTCAATGAGATTGGTATTCGATGATCCTGTAGTGCCGGTCACAAATGAGGGGGTATTTCGAGCGGGAAACAAGATGCGTCTGCTCAAGTTGGGCGGCTCACTCGCAGCGGCAAAATTAGCAGATGACGCGGTGGACGGCGCTATCGGAGCGACTAAAGCTCGGTACGTTGCGATAGCTGCTTCTGCCGCTCTAATCATCTTTCAAAAAGGCGGCGAAGCCAAGCTCCACAAAGGCGACACAGTTGAAGTTGTACCTAGACGTGATGTTGTGTGGAATACAAAGTAGCTTTCCTGTTCAAGAAACCAAGAAACAGCGCCAAGGTTTGCCGCGGAGTTCGGCAGAAGCCGAGCACGCCAAACCAGTAGTTCCAATTCCATCGAGATGATGCTGTTGGCACGGTAAGACCTTGGCGATCAAAGCACCTGCAGCGGGGCTCGCTGTTTCTGTTTAAAGGGAAGGTCTTTCAAACACTCGGCTGCTGCCAAAACCGCTTTGTTTCGAATGTTTCTGTTCTGGCATACATGATTTAAATGCGGCAGATCATGGCAAATCTTTGGAAATCCCCGGACTGTAGCTGCCTACACTGCGGCTCATTTAAGTTCTTCCCCGTCAACGATAACGGAGGTTACCTTAACGTCTTCAATCGGGTCTCGATCTCGGTCGCATTCCGAAATATGATCTTAGCAATTTCCTTAAGGCGCCTCCCGAGAGCGGGGTCGGATGTGGTATGGGCAAATACCATTAGTCTCGTCGCCTCGGTTTCAATGTCCTCGAGCTTTTTCTGAATTCCCTCGATCAGTTCCCTGGTTCCACCCATTGCCCCTCTTTCGTTACATTTAACCGATGCAAGAATACGGCGGATCCCAACCTGTGCTTGCTCGAGAATCGCATGGGAGGAAAGCCACACAGAGCGGGCGTGAAATTTTAGCCCGGACGAGAAAAACGCGATCTAGGACAGACGAACGCAGAAGAGATTGAGGAAGTCCAGCGGCCGATCGACATTAGAGAGAGTCTCCGCTGACGACCGGAAGGCAGTGATCAGATCATGGAGGTGAGATCTTACGATGGGAGACCAAACTTGAGAATGATGCAGATGGAGAAGTCCCTCCACGTCATCGGAAGTAGTGGGGGTGATCAAGATAGCCGCGACCGAGAATATCGCCAGAAGAGCGAAGCCAATTCTTATTTCCCGGCTCATGTGTCGAGTTTTATATCTTGTACTGTCGCGATGTCAACCCGCGGGAGCCTGGATCCCGGGGGCTGGGCGGCCCAAAACCATCTTCCGTCGACCGGCTGAAGCGAGACTCTTCAAGGAAATTTGTCCGGCAAGCGCTTGCAAGGCGGGTACGAGTATAGCCCGTCTCGCCTGGCGGCAAAAAGGCGAAACGATTTTCATCTGGGTCTTCCTGGGCGCACAATCTCCTGCAATCTTGGGTTCGCCCATCTCTTCTTTCTCCTTGTTGTTCACCTACGCAGACCCAGAACTCGACTAGTGCCCGTTCGCAAGACCCTGTAAGAAAGGAGGTTCCATGTCCGACACCTGCCGCCAATGTCTGATACATTGGCAAGTGGGGAAGGAGCTCGCGCCCGATGGATACTATTGTGATAATCATGTTTGGATCCGTGTTGTGTTCGGTGTCCGCACTGAGCTTCATGGAACTGCGCCGCATCCGCAGGAAGTTGGAATCAAGTAGCCCTCTTGTTCCGTTGTCACCGAGTAGTCAGGCGACTATGCCGCGTTCGTAATCCGGAGAAGATGTACGGGCGGAAAGGGACGGCGCGATATGCGATTTGTTGAGCCGCTCACCAACCCTACATTCGGCTTCGGCGAGTTGCGCCGGGCTCATCGATTTCTTTACGGCGTTCATAGTGCGAGTGACTTGGTCAAGCACGACGCAGAACCAAAGGTAGGCACGGATGACGTCGCGGTCGCTTGCCCGTCCGGTCCAAGAACTGCGCGCCAACATCAACTGGGCAGCGACCGCACCCTGTTCTGCAGCCTTCTCAATTAAGCCTAACGTCGCCTCGTCGTAACCCCCGCCCGTGTACTCTAGCAAACTCCGGACGAGCGAAGTCGGCGCCGCGCCGTGGCTGAGGGTCATAAACAGCAATTCGATCCGGTTGGAAACACCAAGCTTGTCGAAGATGCGAAAGAGGTGATTCTTAATGGTGTGCTGGCTCAAGCCCAGGTGTTCGGCGATTTCGCGATTGCTCAGGCCCTCAGCCAGACAGTTCACGACCTGCGCTTCGCGCCTGGAAAGCAAGTTCATGCCATTTCCATCGACAGCCCGAACCTTGGGTGTTGAGGCTAAGGCATCGAGCGCCAGAGCCATCTGCTCATTGTTGACCCATACCTGACCATCGTGCACCTTGCGGATGCATTGGCAGAGCACGTCTGCAGACTCTTGATGATCGAAGATTGCCCTGGCCCCGGCTCGAAAGGCTTCTAGAACGCACTGAGGCTTAGAGCAGTCCAAGAGCATGACCGCACGCGTGTTGGGGTACGTCTGACGCAGTTCTTCCAGAGTCCGGAACCCACGCTGGGCGTCGTCATCCGCGATGGCGCTGAGGATGAACACATCGACCCTTTGAGTCGTCGATGCGGCCACCAAACTCGCGGCATCCAAGTCCGAACTGAAGACCTGAAAATCGGGGTCGCGGCTGAGAACCCCCACGAGCAATTGCGCATGAAACCGCGAATTGTCGGCAACGAGTACACGGATTGCAGAAGCATGCATGTTGCGAGGGTACTCCATAATTTGGTAACTCGTACTAAATTTGATTTTAATGGTCTGGGTCTGGGTTCGATTCTTTAGAATGGTTCAACGGAGATTGGGTGTAGAGTTGACCGTCGCCTGACCCGGCATTAGCAGGCAGTCTATCCACTGTCGCTTTCACCGCTGCTTCAAGGTTTGCAATCGCTCGCAACCTTTGAAATTACTGGCTTACCGTTGCGGAGTGAACCGCCAGACCGTATTCACGAATCTTTATGTGCGATCGCACCAAATGTGCGCCAGTCTACAAGGCGACCATTTTCGTGTAAATGGCCTTTAGGTGTATCAGCTCCGCTCGATTGGGCCATGCCGGCACTCTGTACGCTCACGACTCGCGTTACCAATTACAGCCTACGGTTCGCGCGAATTGCATCGCGTACACAGCAGCAGATCGGTTTGCAATCGTGATCAACTCAGCGATCGCCAGAAGGGTGCGTCGCAGGATAATTGAGGCGGCCGGAGTGGATTCAGACACTCCGGCGGCAGGCTGCCCACAATGGTAGCCGCCTAGAGACCTGATAGGGAGTGAACTGTCAATCCCTTTATTTATTCTGGGATGTTGGTGTTGATGTTGATGTTGGGTTTCATGGGTTGTTTGCCTTTCGAAGGTAGAGCGGGTAAGGATCGAGGTAGCTTTTACGACGGTTGATCAGTCTGATATTCGCGGGTCGAGCCGCATAATCGTGATCCGTCGGGAGCTGCCTCACACTAGGGACGCGGGTCCGGCCGCAAGACCTGTCGCATAGGAGAGCATGAGGATCCTCCTTGCCGTGTGCTGCTCGACCGCTGCCCGCCCTACCTTCCATGGTGTTTGCTCTTCGATTTTTCCTTTCGTGGAATGTTTTTGTGTTTTGGTTTATGCGACTCGTTTGCTGTTTCGTTCGACCTGAACTCCGATGGCCCAGATAAAGCCCAGCAGCTCTCTCTCCCCACTGCGGTTATGACTTTTTGCTTTTCTTTACCGCTGCGACTAAGGTGCGGTAGCGCTTATGCAGCCGGTGTTGCGCCTTCCAGGCGATTTCTTTGACCTCTTCGCTGAGCCCCTCTTGGCGCTTCCGCAGGGCCCAACCGATCGTGGGCCGGTGGCGGTAGGCCCAAGCCGCCTCGATGGCGATCCGGCGTAGATGGGCATTGCCAGTCTTGGTAATCGGTCCGCGTTGTATCCGCTTTCCGCTGGAATGCTCACTGGAGACCGCACCGCTATAGCCCATCAGTTGGCGGGCCCGCTCGAAACGTGAGATCTCTCCCAATTCGGCCACTATCGCTACCGCCGAGATCTGGGCGACTCGGCGCAGTGCCTGCAGGGCTTGGATCACCTCCTGCATCCGTGGCGGTGCCGGCTTCACAGCCTCTTCTTGCTCCAGTCCCAATGCGGCCGGCCACATGCTCGATCTCGTGCAGGTAATCCAGTAGCGTGTACTGTTGTGCCGGCTGCTCAAAGTGCACCTGCTCTTTGATCCATTCATGATACTTCTGCGTCCACACCTTGATCCCCGAGGGTGCTCGTCGGCCGTGGCGCAACAGGAATTTGCTGAGCCGGTGGCGCGCCCGCAACTGATCGTGCTTGGCGGCCTCGCGAGCTCGCACCAGGTCGCGCAACGCCTCGTGGGCCTCGTCCGGCACCCACACCGCCGTCAGCTCCCCCGCGCGGTAGCTGCGTGCCAACTTGCTGGCGTCCAGCCGATCCGTCTTCACCCGATCCCCGGCTTTGACCGGAACTAGACTCGGTGCCACCACTTCGCACTTCACCCCAGTGCCGCCAGCTGCCAGTACAGTACATATCCGGTTGGCCCCGCCTCATAGCAGACCTGGAGTTGCTCGGCCGGCCCCAGACTTTAGCGGTTGCCGTTCCGTTGTTTTCATCGAAGGCTTGCCGCAGGCGGGCGGAAAATTATCCACTCCATGCATTCGTTACGAGGACCTTGTGGCGGAGGCAAGCGAGGAAGCACCGAAGGGTGCCGAAGTGAGCGGGATGGACATCGCTGCGATCATGAACACTTCCGGCACGACCGGCCTATCCAAGGGCGTGATGTTGCCGCATGGCCAGCAGTACTGGCTTGCACGCAACATGGCGCTCGCGATGGAGCTTACCGCTGCCGACACCCACTACAATTTCTTTCCCTTATTTCATAATACCGCCCAGGCGATGATTACGCTCCCAGTCATGCTGACGGGGGCGCGCATGGTTTTGCGCGAGAAGTTCAGTTTGTCATCCTTTTGGGACGTCCGTTCCCAGGAGGTCACGGCTTTTTACTTTATCGGCGAGATTTTACGGCTTCTGGTCTTGGAGACGACGCTCGAAGCCGCGCGAGGAACCAAGCTTCGCGTTGGCTGGGGCATAGGCGGTTCGGGCCTCGGATTATGCTGAATTCGAGAAGCGCTTTGGAGTGCGACTAGGCACGTGTTATGTTTCGACCGAGGCAAATGTACCGATTTTTCGGCTGGTCGGTTGTTTGTTGTATGCGCACCGGCTCGATTGCGGGGTCGCGCCGGTGATTTTGGGACAAGGCGTAGAGCACGAGTTCAACCCTGGTGGAAATTCCAAGTTTCTCGAAAACCTTGAACAGATAATTCTTGACGGTATGCTCGCTGAGTTTCAACTGCTCGGAAATCTGGCGGTTGGTCAAGCCGTCGGCTACCAAGGCGACAACTTCTTCTTCGCGCTTCGACAGCAGGCTGCACCCTTGCGCATCGACTATCCGAAGCGGGCGCGTCGCCATCAGTTCGTCAAGGATATATTCCATCTCGCGAGTGTTAACCCAAATCTGGCCTTGATGAACGGTATAAATACACTTGGACAGCTGTTCGCTGGATTCGGCCCGCGAGAATACCCCACGGGCTCCAGAGCGGAAAGCGTCAATCACGAGATCGTGTTCGCAGTCTTCCAGCAACAGAATGAGACGCGAGGGAAGGTTCAGGGGCTGGATCGCTCGCAAAACGGAGTACCCGGCAAAGCAACTGTCTCGCAGCACGCTGCTTACAAGGGCGACGTCTGGCTGCGTCCTGATGATTTCGTCCGCTATTGTTTTGGAAGTGAAACAATCTGGTAGGATGGTTTCAAAACGTAGGCTGCGGCTACTCTTCAACTGCCCTGCGATCAGTTGGGAAGCCATCCTGGAAGCATCACCAACCAGAACGCGGAGTGAAGGGCCGTCGGCCATGGCGCGGTTGTCCGAACGGAAGACCCCGGGAGAGGATCTACCTGATCTTAACTTGTAGTCTTTGTAAGCTATCGAACGGAATCAGGATTCCTATGTAGATGGCCCACCTCTGAGCACTAAGGTAGGTGGTGGCTCTAGATGAGATACCTTAGGGAAACGGAGGGGGGAGGGAAGCCTTCCTTCTCCTCCAAGCAGGGTCGAAATTCTCTGCACCGCAGGGTCTTCAAACCGGGTGGGTTGAGTTGAGGTTCCTCGTGCTGACGCACCAAACTAAGGTCCGTGCCGGCTTCACACTTTCCGACATTGTTCGATTCTTATTCCTTCGCCATCATAGGGAGTGCCTGCGGTGGAAAAAATCCGCGAGCTCCATTTGTAGAATTCGCGTGGCAGCAGGTGATCTGTGGAGCTAAGAAAGACGGCTCGCTACCCCTTGAACCTTGGGGTGACGTTTCAGTGGACCAATGAAGGCCAAGACTATTTCGGAACTGGTTCAACCCGCGACATCAGTGCTGCGGGAATGTTTGTTTTCAGTGAGAATTGCCCTCCCTACAACGCACGGCTTACCTGCGAGGTCACGGCGCCGCGGTCACGGAGCGTCGGATCTCTACAGATCAAAGCTTCGGGCTGGGTTGTGCGGGTCGAGAGTGCAACGGGCGGGTTTGCGGTGTTTGGCGACATGCAGCTATTTTCCGAGGACGCTGTATCCGATTGGATGGAGCGATCCGATCGGAACGACGACATTTGAGTCGCTGAACTAGAAAGTACGTGCAACTTATTTATTTATCGTCATATACAAGGACACTACCGTGTCGTTGACCCAGGCGAAGCCTTGCCCGATTCCGAAAATAGATTTTGCGCCAGTTAGCCTTGGCACTGAAGCGCCGCCCTGGTATGCGGCGTACACTCTTCCTCGCCACGAGAGGGCAGTGGCGCAACAACTCGGGTTTAGGCAGGTGGAGACCTACTTGCCTCTTTACTATCGCGCACGGCAATGGGCGGAACGTCGCGTCCTGGTGCAGCTGCCGCTATTTCCGGGCTACGTGTTCGTGCGCGTATCGTCGAGCGAGCGCAATCGGGTCTTGGAACATCCCAGCGTCCTTCGTTTAGTTACGTTCGGCGGAAGGCCCGCACCCTTGCCTGACGGCGAGATACGGCGGTTGCGGGCTGCGCTGGAGTTGGCTACAGCCGAACCCTTCCCATCTCTCCTCCCCGGCAAACGCATCCGCGTCAAATCAGGTCCGCTAGCTGGATTGGAGGGAAGAATCCTCCGGCGAAAGGGTAGGATGCGTCTGGCCGTTACCATCGATGCCATTCAGCGGTCGATCATTTTCGACTTAGATGCCTCCGATCTCGAACTGACCATTAATTGAGCCCATGAACAGTCAGCGCGTCGGAATGCGATCGATTCTGGCAAAACGAGATCTGTTGCCAGCGACCGATCCGATGGTCACAAAGCAAGCGGCGAGATCGCGGCCAGCGTAAACCAAAGCGTTCTCATCGACGGCATCAAATTCTCGAAAGAAATCGTCTCCCCACGACGAGCATGCCTTGCTGCAGCAAGGCACCACGAACCGATAGAAGTCTCTTGCGTATCTCTCAATTAATCGGAGCCCCTATGGAGCAATTGCGTGAACCATTTCGTTCTCTAAAGAGTCGTTTTCGGCGGAATCGTCTAGGCGTAAGACTGAAAGTGATTCCGTTATCGTGGAAAGAAGCGATTTTGCGTGTGGGTGTGGATCTCGTTCTGACCAATGGCTCCATGCTCGGCGCAGCTGTAATTTGGGCCATTTTCAAACCCGCGTTGTTCTCCGAGAATCCCGGTGCCATCCGCCTCATCACCAGTGGAAAGACCTCACTGTTAACATATGTGCTGCTGTGGTCTTTCCTGTCCATAACCATTTTCCACCTCCACGGTTTCTACTCCCGGACCCGTGGTTATGCGAATCGCTACAAGGCACTGGTGATTGGTCGAGCCGTCAGCCTGGTTATAGCCGTGTTCATCGTGATCGATCACTTTTTGTTGCTAGGCGGCTTCTCGCGCGCAGTGGCTGTCCTGGGTTGGCTGTTGATGCTTTTGAGTGTTGGCGGTATCCGCCTCGGCAAGGACCTGGTGGTTTCCACGTACAAAATCGAACCGCGCGTTCCGTCGTCGTCGAAGGTGAAACGGGTGCTGGTGCTGGGCGGCGCCGGATACTTGGGATCGGCCCTCATGCCCAAGTTGCTTGGCAAGGGCTACAAGGTCCGGCTCTTGGATTCGTTCGTATACGGCGATGCATCCATAGCGGGCATCAGAAGTCATCCCGATTTTGAAGTGCTCAAAGGGGATGTCCGGGAGATCCATTCCGTCGTCGATGCCATGAGGGACTGTGAGGCAGTTATCGACCTGGCCGCAATCGTAGGCGATCCGGCCTGCGACGAAAATCGGCGGCTCGCCGTGGAGATCAACCGTGCCGCCACTCGCATGCTGATCGACATCGCTCGGGGATACGGCGTAAAGCGTTTCCTGTTTGCTTCGAGTTGCAGCGTATACGGTGCTTCCCAGTTTCTGATGGACGAGTTCTCTGCGGCTTCTCCTATCTCTACCTACGCGCAAACAAAGGTGGATTCAGAAAAATTGCTGATCGAGGTGGCTTCTCGTGACTTTCACCCTACCATTCTTCGTCTGGGAACGTTGTTCGGACTTTCTCCCCGCCCACGGTTTGACTTGGTGGTCAACCTGCTGACCGCCCGGGCAGCCGCCACCGGTAAGATCACTGTGTTCAACGGTCGGCAGTGGAGGCCTTTCCTGCATGTCCGGGATGCGGCGCGCGCATTCATCCTGTGCATGGAGGCTGAACCTGCGGTCGTGGCCGGCGAGATCTTCAACGTCGGCGACTACAACCTGAATCACCGCTTGACTGAGGTTTCCGAGCTGGTAGCCAGCATCGTGCCTCATGTTGAAATCGCGCACGTCGACAATGGCGACCAGCGGAACTACCGCGTCTCCTTCGACAAGATCCATTCCCGCCTGGGGTTCCGGACCGAGATCACACTGGAAGAAGGAATCCGCGAGTTGTACGATTGGATCAAGCCTAACCACACCATCGATCTATCTGCAGCTCCCCAGTTCAATAACCAGGCGATGATCCGCGAGTTTGCGCAGAGCGCAGCCGCACAGCAGTCCACCCTGCGCATGCTGCAAAGCCTCGCAGAATTCGCCTGAAAATTCATTTTCGTTCATACCACGGACGATCCGGTGCACTTGTTTGCGAGCTTTTGTGTCGACTAAACAGGAAATGAAGATGGCAACGGAAATCGTTCCTCCCTTGGCCGCGGAGGAACACAAACCAGCCTTTCTGCCCTTTTCTGCTCCGTGGTTCGGAGACGAAGAGAAGAACGAGGTCCTGAGGACTCTCGATTCAGACTGGATCACAACCGGGCCGCGCACCAAGACGTTCGAAGCAAATTTTGCCGATTATATCGGCACCGCCGAGGCGGTACCGGTCAGCTCGTGTACGGCGGCGCTGCACTTAGCATTAGCCGCAATCGGTGTAGGTCCGAGAGACGCAGTCATCACCAGTCCGTTGACCTTTGCGGCTACTGCGAATGTGATCGTCCATCAAGGTGCTCAGCCGATTTTTGTAGACATCGATCCGGACACCTACAACCTCGATCCTGACAAACTCGCCACATTCATTCAACAACAGTGCCGATGGGATCCGCGCAGTCGCGCCTTGTGGACAAAGAAGACCAACAAGCGGGTCCGGGCCATTATTCCCGTGCACTATGCTGGCCATCCATGCGACATGAACAGGATTGGCGCCTGTGCCCGCGAGTTCCGCATGACGGTAATCGAAGACGCCGCCCATGCTCTCGGAGCTACCTACTTTGGCCGTAAAGTGGGCACCCTTGGTGACATGGCTTGTTTCAGTTTCTATCCCACGAAAAACATCAGCACGGGGGAAGGCGGCATGCTCACCACGCAGGATCCCGAGTTGGGGCAGCGCGTACGCGTGCTGAGCCTACACGGCATCAGCCGGGATGCATGGAAGCGCTATGGGCCAGACGGCTCGTGGCGGTACGACATTCTCGACGCAGGCTTCAAATACAACATGACCGATCTTTCTGCCGCTTTGGGTATACATCAATTGAAAAAGCTGCCGCGTTTTCTGAAGCGGCGTGCCGAGCTCGCGGAGCAATATCAAAGCTTACTGTCCGATCTGCCCTTGAAACGCCCAACGGTTCTGCCCCACGTTGAATCTGCCTGGCATTTGTATCCAGTGCAGGTTCAGTCTTCCTGGATGAGTCGGGAACAGCTGATCGCCATCCTGCGTGCAGCCAATATCGGGACCAGCGTTCACTTTATCCCGCTTCATCTCATGTCGTATTACCAACGTCGCTTCGGTTATAGGGCGGGGGACTTCCCGGTTGCGGAAAGCGTTTTCAACCGGATTGTGTCACTGCCGTTCTTTCCCCGCATGACCGATCGTGATATCGAGCGGGTGGGGTTCGCAATGCGAAAGGCCTTTGCCGAATCCGTGGCGGCGTGATTGCTGTTTAAAGCTGTCGCGCTGATCGCGCTTTTTTTTGCTCACGTCTCAACTAGCAGCGGCTGGTTTCAGCCGAGGAACTCCGGTAACAATATGAGTCAAAATTTCGAGCCTTTGCGCCTTTCCGGGAAAGGCACCGCCCCTTACGACAGTTTGCCTCCCAATCGATTAATGCGGCGGTCGCGCGAGGCACTGCATCCACCCCGACTGTTCGCCGCCGAGAGCCAGGAGGAAGAATCGGATTTGCTGACGGTGGTTCGCGTATTTCGCCGACGCTGGCGTACCGCCGCCCGGTTCGCTGGCATCATCATGGTGCTCACCGTTCTGATCACTTTGTTCGCAACACCGCTTTACTCGCCAGACGTGAGGATTGAGATCGGTCCTCCGGGTTCTGAGGCCTTTTCGATTATCCACGATGATCTGGCGGCCAGTGATAACGACTATGTCGAGACGCAGGTGCTGAACCTGCTCAGCGAGTCCCTGGCCCTCACCACCATCCGGGAGTTACGACTCGACCAGAAGCCAGAATTTATTGCTACGCGGCACTTGCCGCTCTTGGGACGGCTGAAGCCTCGTCGCCGGCCTGAAACGGCGAGTGAGAATCCTGCTGAGTTACGGTTGACTCCGCAAGAATCCCGTGCCCTTGAGTTTTTCAAGCGACAATTGGAGGTAAGACGGCTGGGAAACAGTCGCATTGTCGGCGTGAGCTTTGCCAGCCAGGATCCGCATCTGGCGGCGCAGATCACGAACACGTTAGCCCTGAACTTTGTAAATCAGTATTATCGCTCCCGCCACACTGCCATTATGCAGTCCTATCAGTGGATTGAGCATCAACTGGACGACATCCGGCAAAAGATGGAGGCATCGAATCAGGCCTTGGTTCGCTTCCAGCGATCCAGCGGAATCACGGACCTCGATGAACAGCAAAACACGTTTACGCAGCGCGTGGCGGAACTCAATCGCCAGTTGACGCAGGCGGAGATGGACCGGGTACAGTATCAGAGTTTCCTGAGTAAAGCGGGTCTCGGCGAAGAAGATTCACTGCCGCAAGTCGAAGATAACCAAGTCATCCTTGCCCTCAAACAGAAGCTGGCTCAGGCCCAGGCCGATCTTTCACAGGGCCTGGCCGTTTATGGCCCCAACCATATAAAGGCCAAACAACTGCAAAGCCAAGTCGATGATCTGAGCGCCTCATTGTCAGCCGAGAAGCAAAGAGTTGTAGCGGCGCTGAAAACCAATGCTACCGCCGCCGAAAGCCGCCAGCTAGAGGTAGGAGTGCGGCTCGGCGCGATGCGGAAGGATTTGAATAAGCTAGCGGCGTCGAGCGTACTCAAGAAAGAAGCCGCGACGAACAGTGAGGTCTACAACAAGCTTTATACCAGCGTGAAGGAAGCGGCGATTGCCGCCGCATCAAAATCAAGCAACATACAAATCGTGAGCAAGGCGAGAGTTCTCGAGAATCCCACCAGTCCAAATACGCTATTGAACCTGGCAATTGGAATATTTGTAGGAATTTTTGGCGGTGTGGTGCTGGCATTTGCCAGCGAGGGCCTGGACCGGACCATCCACACGCCTGAAGAGGTCAGGAGGTTCACCGGCCAATCTCCGATGTCGATCGTTCCTCTACTTCACTCCGTCGAGCCGAAGCGGTTCGGAATGCACACGCACATTTCCCTTTTCCCGCTTAAGGCGCTTGCTGCGCAAGACCGCGACATGGTCTTCGTTTTAGCCAGTCCCTGGTCGCCGCAAGCGGAAGCGGTGCGCAGCCTAAAATCCTCCATCCTGCTGGCAAAAGCAAAACATTCGAGTTTAGTCATCCTCGTTGTCTCGTCCACGGCTGGTGAAGGCAAGACCATGTTGTCGGTGAATTTGGCTTCGGTTTTGGCCGAGCAAGCGGAGACCTGTCTGCTTGATGCCGACATCCGAAGACCAAGGGCGGCAAGTACTTTGGGGTTGTGGCCCGAGAACGGACTGAAAGATGTCCTGGAGCGGGTAGTTCCTTTGGAGAAGGCTCTGATCAAGGTACCGGATGTACCGGGACTTACCGTCTTGCCGCCTCGCTCCGCGGGGGACAAGGTGGTAGAGATCGCAAACTCACCCGCGATGCGAGGAACGATTGCAGCACTTCGACAAAAGTTTCGATTTGTAGTAGTGGACTGCCCCCCAATTATTTCCTATCCTGAGGGCCGCGTTCTGTCGAAGTTGGTCGATGGCGTTATTCTTGTAGGCCGTTGTGGCACAACCACCCGCGAGGCGTTGACTCGAAGCGTGGAGATTCTAGCGGATGTCCAAGCTCCCGTGCTCGGCGTAGTGCTGAATGGAGCGGATCTGAACGCACCCGAGTACAGTTACTACAAGTATTCGAGTTAGTCTTTCTGCTATGGCAATCCCTGTTACCACGTTAGCAGCCTCGATGAGCATAGCCGCCAGTGTTGAACTGCGGGACGCTTTCCGTTCCGGTGGACCACTTTGGATATTGGCGGCGCTCGCATTAGCGCCATTTCTCCTGATGGCGATGCGCAAATTTCGCGCCGCGTTCATCCCGCCGATCATCTTTGTCGGTTATCTTAAGACCGCGAATTCGAAGGGTCTCAGTCTCACCTATCCTACCATCATCGCTTTGCTACTGCTTTGTGGGTCGATTGTGCTCGAATTACTCCTTGTGATTACGAGGAAGGATCACCGCTGGCAACGGGAACCCTTGACCCAATGGAAAGGTATTGCCTCGTTCGGCGCCCTGGCTGCGGTGATCGCCGTTAGCTATCTTTACTCCCCGGCCCCAACGTACGGCTGGGATAAACTGACACGGTTCGTCGTGATTTCGGGCATCTTGTTTTTCGCGCCCATTGTCCTGATCAAGACAACCGATGACGTACGTCACTTCACTCTGGCAATGCTGGTATGCGCAATTCTGTTGAGCATTAAGCTGCTCTTCGGAGTCAACGACGCATCCTTGTTCGACTCCACTGCTCATCCTCTTTCATCCGAGAGCCGCGACGTTACGCAGATCGGGGCTGGTCAAGTGGTGGGCTTTGGTTTGCTTTGGCTGCTGTTCTGCCCTCACTACAGTTTGCGGCGGTTCTGGTTGATGTTATCGGTTCCTCTGCTATGTGCCGCTCTGATTGCTTCGGTGGCACGGGGCCCAATACTTTTCTTTGTGGCCGTGCTTGTTCCTTTCCTGTTTTTGCGACGTGTGCGGGCCGCAGTGACTTCGACCAATGTTTGGTTGCCGGTCCTGTTGGGCGGTCTTCTGGCATTTGCTGGATCCCTCTATTGGCTGCAGCGGCAGGAGGCGGCACAGGAAAAGTTCAGGACGAAAAAAGCTGAAATCGAGGAAGTGCTTCGCGGTTCCTCAACTCCAACATACACGGCAGGACGAAGATTGACCCTTTACCGCTGGGCGCTCGGGATGTTCGCGGAGAAGCCACTGACGGGATGGGGACTGGGCGGGTGGAGCTATTATGTTTTCGATCGCGATGTCCCCGCTTATCCCCACAACCTCGTGCTCGAGATAGCTGCCGAAGAAGGCGTGGTGGGCTTGGCCGCGCTCGGAACTTTTTTGCTCAGCGTTTTGTTGGCAATGCGGCGTATCTGGCGAAGTGCTCCGGACTTGAGCTTCATCGCTCCAGTGTTCGCATTCTCTCTTCTTGCCACCATGACCAGTGGCGACATCAACGTCAACCGGCCGTTGTGGCTTTGGTGCGGCGTGATCCTCGCCTTTGCGGGACTTGTCCAGCGGCGGGTCCATGGCAACAAAACGGTGGAGTGGCAAGCATTTTCAACCAACACTTTCGGGCTCGACCGTTGGCCACTCGAGGATTACTCCATTCACTCTTAACGCGTCTGGGAAGCTGCCTCAGAAATTCACCACAAACTCAGCATCGTGAAAAATACAAGCCCAACCACTTTCCCCTCCGCACTTCCCAAAGCACCGCCGTGGTCGCTGTCAGGAAGCAAGCGATTATTTGATTTTGCCTGTGCAGTCTTGCTTGTCACGGCGGCTGCGCCGCTCATGGTCGTGCTTGCCATGGTCGTAAAGGCGAGTTCCCCAGGGCCGTTCTTGTTCCGTCAGAATCGGGTCGGACAGAATGGCAAAGAATTTCCGATCTTGAAATTTCGAACCATGTGCTCCTTCACGGAAAACAATCGAGAGGCTTTCATCACACGCTCCGGAGACAGCCGGGTCACACCGGTGGGCAGATGGTTGCGAAAATGGAAGCTGGACGAGTTGCCGCAGTTGGTTAATGTTCTCAGGGGCGAGATGAGCCTCGTGGGTCCTCGACCCGACATGTTGAAATACATGCAGACGCTGACCGGGCAGAATCGCCACATTCTATACTTTCGCCCAGGAATCACCAGTCCTGCCAGCTTGAGGTTCCGCAACGAAGAACAAGAATTAGCCAAAGTCCCGGCGGAGGAGATGGAACGGTTCTATGTCACCAACCTGCTGCTGCAAAAGATCCGTATGGATCTGGATTATGCAGAGCGTGCGGCTTTCTTGACCGACTGCCGCATTCTGCTGCGAACAGCCCTCTCCGTTGTTTGGCGTCCTCGAGGATAACGTTGAAATTTCTGTTTCTAACCCAGTACTTCGCTCCTGAGGCTGGCGCCGCACCAATACGGCTTGCGGCGATTATTCGACAACTGCGACGTCTCGGGCATGACATCGAGGTGGTGACCGCAATGCCTAACTACCCCGTCGGGCGCATCTTCGACGCTTATCGAGGCAAATTTTATACCTGCGAAATTTGGGAAGGTGTACGCCTGCACCGGGTCTGGCTCTATGCTGCTATGGGCAGGGGATGGCGGCGGTATCTCAACTACTTTACGTTCACATTGATGTCGTTTTTCGGCATGTTCAAGGCAGGCAAGGCGGATTGCTTATTTGTCGAATCTCCACCCCTTTCGTTGTCGCTGCCGGGGTTCTTTTATTCAAGATTACGAAACGTGCCGTTTGTCTTCTACGTCGCGGACCTGTGGCCGGACGCGGTACGCAACAACCTCGAGCTCAACCAGGAGGGAGTCGCCCTGAAATTTGCCCGGGCGCTGGAACTCTGGTCATACCGCAAGGCCGGCTACGTCTGCGCTGTTACCGAGGGGATTCTGTCAGAACTACGGAATCGAGGGGTGCCACAAAGCAAGCTGCTCTTCTTGCCCAATGGAGTGGATCTCGACCAATTCGCTCCAATGCCTCCCGATCACGAGTTCATGCACGAATTGCGTTTGCAAAACAAGGAGATCGTCCTTTACGCCGGCACGCACGGCTATGCGCATGGTATGCAGCGGATCCTGCGGGCCGCGAAAGTTTTGCAAGAGCGGCGCCCGCAATGCCATTTCGTCTTTGTTGGCGATGGATCCGCCAAGCCGGCAACGATCCGCCAGTCTAAGGAACTCGGAATACATAATGTGAGTTTTCTCGATCCGGTGCCTCCTGCGCAGGTGAGGAGACTTTTCTCGATTGCCCTTTGCGGCATTGTCAGCCTGAACGAGAGTTCGATTTCCCAACATACTCGTCCGGTAAAGAGCTTGACCGCAATGAGCTGTGGCAAGCCAGTCGTGTACATAGGACCCGGAGAAGGGGGCCGGTTAGTGACGAGTGCCAACGCGGGATTCGTGCTTGAACAAGGGGACCCCGATGCTATTGCAGAAGCTATTTGTCAGCTCGCGGCTGACCCAAGGCTGGCGGAGAAGCTAGGGCAGAACGGTCGCAAATTCATCGAAGAGAACCTGCCCTGGCCGTTACTAGTGGGACGCTGGTTTCATGATCTCAGTGGCCGGATGCGTTTAAACCAAGCACAAGCGGAACATCAATTCGAGGCTGTGAAATCGTGAACCCAGCATTGACACTCGAAGTCCCCTTCCTTGACTTGAAGGCGCAGTACCGCGCACTCGCACCCGAGATTAACCGGGCAGTTGCGAGAGTGTTGGAATCCGCACAATTCGTCGGCGGACCGTTCGTCGAGAACTTTGAAGATGAATTTGCGTCCTGGATCGGGGCGACGCACGCCGTTGGAGTTTCATCAGGAACATCGGCGCTGGAACTCGCATTGAAGGTCGCAAGCATCGGACCAGGTGATGAAGTTTTAGTGCCTGCAAATACTTTCTTTGCTACGGCGGAAGCGGTTAGCAATGTGGGGGCCAAGCCGGTATTTACCGATGTGGATGCGGCCTCCTTTCACCTCGACGTTAACTCGGCGGAAAAGATGATCAGCTCTCGCACCAGGGCGATCATCCCGGTGCACCTTTACGGTCGAGCGATGGATCTCAGACAAGTCGCCGAATTCGCGACCGCCTACCGCCTGCGGATTATCGAAGATGCTGCCCAGGCTCATGGAAGTGCGTACAACGGCGCCAAGGTTGGCGCCTCCGGACGGCTTACCTGCTTCAGTTTCTATCCTGGCAAAAACCTGGGAGCGTACGGAGATGCAGGCGCTGTGACCACGAACAACTTCGATGAAGCGGGCAAATTACGTCTCCTGCGCGATCACGGGAGTCCGGCGAAGTATCAGCATTCGCTGATTGGTACGAATGCGCGACTGGACAGTCTCCAGGCAGCGGTACTTTCCATCAAGCTGTGCCATCTTGACCAGTGGAACCAACTGCGCCGCAAACACGCGGCACGGATGGCGTCAGCCCTTGCAGATTCACCCGTCATACCACCAGAAGTACCGACCGGCGGCGAACATGTGTTCCATCTGTTTGTGGTTCGGACGCCACAGCGCAACGCACTGCGGGACTACCTTTCTGCCAATGGAATCGCAACCGGGATCCATTATCCTGTTCCTCTGCATCTGACGGAGGCCTACCATCAACTCGATTATCCGGGGAAGGGCGCCCTTCCAATGGCGGAACAGCTTGCCGAGGAAATTCTCAGCCTTCCCATGTACGCGGAACTTACAGACGAGCAAATCGAATATATGATCGATGCCATCCTGAACTTTGCGGGATGAATCTTGTGACCTTGCAGCCAGCACAGATGCATCCGCAAGCTAAAGTTGTCCATCTCACCTCGGTGCACATGGCGTTCGATGTGCGCGTGTTCCACAAGGAGTGTAAGTCTCTGGCGCGGTCGGGCAGGCACGTGGTTCTTATCGTTCCACACCAGGGCGATGCCGTAGTGGACTCCATCGAAGTCAAAGGAATCCGGATTAGCCGTGGACGCTTCGTTCGAATGACTCGTACAGCGTGGTCCTTATATCTAGAAGCGCTGCGACAGAATGGAGACGTGTACCACTTCCACGATCCCGAGCTTATACCTCTGGGGCTGTTGCTGGCAGCGCGCGGAAAGGTTGTGGTTTATGACATCCATGAGGATGCACCGGCCGACATATTGCACAAGGACTATATTCCCCGACGTCTTCGCCGGCCGCTGATGTGGTCTGTGCGGAAATTGGAGGATGCAGCCTGCCGCCGTTTTTCTGGGCTCATTGCGTCCACCCCCACGATCGCCGAGCGCTTTTATTCGATTAACGCAAACACGGTTGTGGTACACAACTTTCCAATGCTTGATGAGATCGCTCCTAATGTTAGCTTGCCTTGGAACGAGCATCTTCCGGCCGTAGCTTACGTCGGTTCGATCAGCGAGAGACGGGGCATTCGCGAGATATTACAGGCGCTCGCTCTCCTTCCTTCCGCTAGCCCGACCCAAATGATGCTGGCGGGGCCGTTCTCCCCCAATGGGCTCCTGACTGAACTTGAGAGGCTACCGGGCTGGGCTCGTGTGCAATATCTGGGCGTGCTCGACCGGCCCTCAGTTGCAAACCTGCTCTCCCGCATGCGCCTAGGCCTCCTGGTGCTGCAGCCGGAACCAAACTTCGTGAATGCAAAACCCATCAAGTTGTTCGAGTATATGGCTGCGGGTATCCCTGTGATCGCTTCGGACTTCCCCTTGTGGAGGAAAATCATCGGTGAAGCGGGGTGCGGTCTATTGGTCGATCCGCAGGATCCGCAGGCGATTGCGCGTGCGATGGAATACCTGCTCAGCCACGACGCCGAGGCCGAGGCTATGGGACGCCGCGGACGGAAGGCGGCTTGCGAGCTCTATAACTGGAATAGTGAAGAGCGCGTGCTGCTCAAGTTCTATACTGACTTGCTCGAGACGGGTCCCCCGGGAAGAAAAAAGAGCGAACAGAGGTTGAGGGCGGCTGCGAATCCTCAACGTCAGTACCAAGGCCAAGTCCCGGGTGCAGCGCCATATTCATAGCATCCGATATCGTAGCCTTTAGCAACCGGCCGGGCGCTCCCGTCGAGATCAATATTCGGGGCGTTGAGTGTCGTTCCTGAATTGATTGCAGGGCTTGCACGTTGTAGCTTGTAATTGCCCAGTGCGGTTCCGGTATAGCTGATAAATTTGGGATCACTGCTGATATTGCCGTTTACCGTACCGCCGTTCACCACGTAGGTTCCATCGCCATTGTTGAAGGTTAGATTGTTGTTGTACTTATTATTGGGGCCGGTCGTGCCGCTGTCGTCGCGGAAACCATAATCTTGGTTATGCGCAAAGAGGTTGTTGGTAACGACCGTATTATTATCAGAACTTCCCCCGGAATTACCCACTACCAACCCGCTAGCCCCATTCGCCACGGAGGTGTTATTTGCAACGATTACAGCGCTTGCCGAATGATAAAGATGGATGCCGTAGTCCCTGGCGTGAATTACGAGGTTATTAACGATTCGTCCATGCGGATTCGCGTGATAGAGCCCATGAACCGTAACGTAGCCGGGGCACTGGGAAGAGTTGACCAAACCGATATCGTGAACAAAGTTTCCGATCATCTCGTCGTGTGCTGCCGAGTAATTGCCGTGCATAATTCCGGCGCCGCCCAGGTCGCAGGTTGCGGACGTAGGCCCTGCGATATCGTGGACATGGTTGCCGATGTAGCGCACAAACGATCCATCATTGTAGAGGCCTATACGCCCAACCGAGGTCAATTCAAATCCCATAATGTCGACGTAATTTCCGTAATTGTGCCAGGTGCTGTGGTCCACCCGGTTGCCCACGATCTTTGCACCCCATTGCACGTCGGATATGTAGGTAATTCGCGACGACGACGTGCCGCTGGCTCTCGTGATGACGTAACCCGAGTACGCTCCGGGAGCGATGTGAACGGTGGCACCAGGGCCAATCACTGTCGCCGCGTGCGCATTGGTAGACCATGGACTGGAGGCAGAACCGTTGTTCGAGTCGCGGCCGGTCGTCGCGACGTGGTACTGACCAGCCGTGTTACTCGTAACCGAGACGGTCGCGCTGGCGCTCATGGAACTGTCCAGCACGCTCTGGGCAGAGATCATTCCGACGCGCGTTAGGAAGAAAATTAGACAGGCTCGTTTGCCAACCTTTGACATCATCGATTCCTTCCTGATGAATTTGGTTTGAGATTGTGGCTCAACCCGAAGATGTGGCGCAGGAACGGCGCGGTGGAGACATTGTCTATTGCTCGTCCCTTTATTGAACAGGTCTCTGAAGTACATGCGGTCCCCTGGCTGGGGTCTCGCAACACTGCGCGGAAGTCCACGTAACCGTGTGGACCGATTGGTAACACGCTTGGGAGCCGGATCACCCCGCCGCAACACACGGTGGAAACAACGGAGAACTGGCTCTTAGGCTTCGACGCTCTCTAACCGCGTTGCTTCACGAATCGCGAGCTCAACATGTGGCGAAACTTCCATCCGGTGCTTTACGGAATCTCGACGGCCCTCTTGCTGTTGAACATGGGCGCGCCCGAACTGCAATCTGCAGACAGCCATGCGCCAACGGGTGGTCGACACTACTACGTGTCGCCTGA
>Ga0137418_10000634_pt1 | contig 31674 bp, 23 predicted proteins | sample CZODoug3_1_2_16f_FD_122242 | JGI IMG/M metagenome (GOLD analysis project Ga0137418, IMG submission 122242) | Vadose zone soil fungal communities from Angelo Coast Range Reserve, California, USA - CZODoug3_1_2_16fungal (Hybrid Assembly) | ecosystem: Environmental > Terrestrial > Soil > Vadose... | reverse complement strand
TTAACGCGTTCCAGAACTGGACGCCGTGGCGCCATTTCCCGCGAGTACTCCAGGAATCCTGTCGTCTTACCCATGCTGCACCTGTCCGACGGACGCTTCGACAGGAAGCAGTTGTCCCGGAATGTAAGGCTGCTGCGTCCGCGTCACTCCCTGCACGCGCTTGAATTCGTGTGGATACACTTTGATAAATCGCGGCAGCATTGCAAGCCAATTTTCAAGAACCAACTTGGCGCGCCGGCTACCGGTCAACTCAAAGTGCCGAGAAATAAGCCGATGCAGTGACTCAACGTCTCCCGGTTCCAGCACGGCGTCCAAGTCCACGGAAGCCAAGTTACATCTCTTCACTGCAAAATCCAGCTTCTCGTCAAACACATAAGCGATGCCACCACTCATGCCAGCCGCAAAATTTCTGCCGCAAGCGCCAAGCACCACGACCATGCCATTGGTCATATATTCGCAACCGTGGTCGCCTACGCCTTCCACAACGGAGGTCGCTCCCGAGTTTCTGACCGCGAAACGCTCCCCCGCTACTCCGTTGAAGAATGCCTCGCCGCTGGTGGCCCCATAAAGAGCTACATTCCCGACCAAGATATTTTCTTCCGCGGCAAACCGTGCTTGCGTGGGCGGATATACCACGATACGTCCACCCGAGAGCCCCTTGCCCACATAGTCGTTCGCGTCGCCTTCCAGCCGCAGCGTCACGCCTTGCGCCAGGAACGCTCCGAAGCTCTGCCCAGCCGAACCTTGGAACTGCACGCGAATCGTATCGTCTGGCAAACCCGCCGATCCGTACCGTCGCGCGATCTCTCCGCTCAACATCGCGCCCACTGTTCGATGCACGTTGCGAATCGGCAAACTGATCTCAACGGGAGTGCAGTTCTGCAGAGATGGCAACGAGTTCGCGATCACCTGATGATCCAGCGCCTGATTCAATCCGTGATCCTGATCGTGCACGCGACGTCGAGCGACGCGTCCCGGTACAGGCGGGTTGTAGAGAATGGCTGAAAAATCCAGTCCGCTCGCCTTCCAGTGCTCCACAGCTGGCTGAGCCTCGAGCATATCGACGCGTCCCACCATCTGGTCGACCGTGCGGAACCCCATCGTCGCCATGTATCCGCGCAACTGTTCAGCGATGAAGAAGAAGAAATTGATGACGTGTTCGGGCTGCCCCTGGAATTGTTCCCTCAACACCGGGTCCTGCGTCGCGATGCCAACTGAGCAGGTATTCAGATGGCACTTGCGCATCATGATGCATCCCATGGCAACCAATGGCGCTGTCGCGAATCCAAATTCCTCAGCGCCCAACAGTGCGGCAATTGCCACGTCACGCCCAGTTTGTAGCTTGCCATCAGTCTGCACGCGAATTCGGCTGCGCAAATCGTTCAGCAAAAGGACCTGTTGCGTCTCCGCCAGTCCGAGTTCCCACGGAATACCAGCGTGCTTAATCGAGCTTAGTGGCGAAGCGCCGGTGCCGCCGCTGTCACCGCTGATCAACACCACATCGGCATGAGCTTTAGCTACGCCTGCAGCGACAGTGCCGACTCCGACCTCCGCAACCAGCTTGACCGCAATCCGCGCCGCTGGATTTACGTTTTTCAAGTCGTAGATCAACTGCGCCAAGTCTTCGATCGAATAAATGTCGTGGTGCGGCGGAGGTGAAATCAGGCCCACTCCGGGAATCGAATGCCGTAGCTTGGCAATACCCTCATCAACTTTGTGTCCCGGGAGTTGCCCACCTTCGCCCGGCTTCGCCCCTTGCGCCATCTTGATCTGCAATTCGTCCGCATTGACCAAGTAATTGGTCGTGACGCCAAACCGCGCCGAGGCCACTTGCTTCACCGCGCTACGCCGCAAGTCCCCGTTGGCGTCGGCCCGGAAACGCGCCTCGCTCTCGCCACCTTCACCTGTATTCGATTTCCCGCCGATGCGGTTCATGGCAATCGCCAGAGTCTCGTGCGCCTCCTGGCTGATGGAGCCGAACGACATCGCGCCAGTCGTGAAGCGCTTCACAATCTCCTTCGCTGGCTCAACTTCTTCCAGCGGAACGGGAGTCTCCGATTTCTTCAGTTGCATTAACCCGCGCAGAGTGCAGAGCCTACGGTTTTCTCCGTCAATCAAATTCGCATATTCCTCAAATGTCTTGAAGCTGCCTTCGCGCACGGAGCGTTGCAACGTGCCAATCGTCTGCGGATTGAGCAAGTGGTACTCGCCATTCGTCCGGAAGTGATAATTCCCCCCCACCGCCAGCTCCGTCTCGAATTCCGTCGCAGGCTGGAATGCATGCTCGTGCCGCATCAGCGCTTCGCGTGTCAGCACTTCCAACCCGACGCCCTCCAATCGAGACGTCGTACCCGTAAAGTAGGTATCCACCAGATCTCGATTCAAGCCGATCGCCTCAAACACCTGCGCGCCCTGATAACTCTGCAGCGTAGAAATTCCCATCTTAGAAAACGTCTTGAGCAACCCCTTGTTTGTTGCCTTGATGAAGTTTTTGATAGCAACTTCCGCCGTAACCGTGCTCGGCAAGTATCCGCGTCGCGCCAAGTCTTCAAAGGTCTCAATCGCTAGATACGGATTGATCGCGCTCGCTCCGTAACCTGCTAGCAGCGCAAAATGCATCACTTCCCGCGGCTCGCCCGACTCTATAATGAGCGCCACCTGCGTGCGCGTTTCTTCCCGCAGAAGGACATTGTGCACCGCCGCCAACGCCAGCAGACACGGAATTGGCGCGTAGTCTTTGTCGACGCCACGGTCGGAAAGAATCAGCAGGCTGTATCCCGACTTCACCGACAACGAGGCGCGGCGGCAAAGCTCATCCAACGCGAACTTTAAGCCCATGTCTCCGTCTGCAGCGCGGAACAACGTCGGTAAGGTCGTCGCCAGCATGTCCCCGCGCGAAACCCGGCGCAGCTTCTCCAAATCCCGATTCGTCAAAATCGGATGCTGCAATTTCAGCGTGTGGCAGTTCAACGGCGTCTCTTCGAGAATATTTCCTTCCGATCCGATATAGCTGATCAGCGACATCACCAGCTCTTCGCGAATCGAATCAATCGGCGGATTCGTCACTTGCGCAAACAACTGCTTGAAGTAGTTGAAGAGCGGCTGTGGACGATCCGAGAGACAAGCCAGGGGGGTGTCTGTTCCCATCGAGCCGACGGGCTCTTCGCCTTTGCCCGCCATCGGCTCCAAAATCATTTTCAGGTCTTCGTCCGTATATCCAAACGCGCGTTGCCGGCTCAAAATCGTCTGATGATCCGAGGCATGCACGCGCACCGGCTCCGGAAGTTGATCCAGAGAAATCTGGTTTTCTTTCAGCCACTGCGCATATGGCTTGCGGAAGCTAAGCCGATTCTTGATTTCCTTATCGGTGACAATGCGCCCTTCGGCGGTATCGACCAGGAACATCTTGCCGGGCTGCAACCGTCCCTTCATCTTGATTTCTTCGGGTGGAATTTCCAGGACGCCAGCTTCGGAAGCCATCACCACGGTATCGTCCTGCGTCACTACGAAACGTCCGGGCCGCAAGCCATTACGGTCGAGCATTGCACCAATCACGCGACCGTCCGTAAACGCCATAGCCGCCGGCCCATCCCATGGCTCCATGAGCGACGCGTGATACTCATAAAAGGCGCGCTTCTCCGGCTTCATATGCGGATTACCAGCCCAGGCTTCGGGAATCATCATGGCCATCACATGCGGAAGCTCCCGCCCAGCCTGGAAGAGCAGTTCCACAGCATTGTCGAAACTCGAAGAATCACTGCCACCCGGTGTGATGATGGGATTTAGTTTCTTGATGTCATCCCCGAACAACGCGGACTTCAACACCGACTGCCGCGCGCGCATCCAGTTCACGTTGCCCTTGAGCGTGTTGATCTCGCCGTTGTGCGCCACGTACCGGTAAGGATGCGCCAGCTGCCAGCTAGGAAAAGTATTCGTCGAGAACCGCTGATGAACCAGGCACAGCGCGCTCATTACATCGGGATCGGAAATCTCGACGTAGAAGTTCGCGATCTGAGGTGCTAGCAGCAGACCCTTGTACACAATCGTTCTCGCCGAGAGCGACGGAACATAGAACATCTCTTTATCCTGGATGTCAGATTCCGCAATCTCCGATTCCGCACGCTTGCGAACCACGTAGAGCCTGCGCTCGAAGGCATTCTCGTCCATGCCAATCGGCCGCCCGAGAAAGAGCTGCTGAATGTACGGCTGCGAACCCCGGGCAACGCGGCCAATCGCCGATCCGTCAACCGGTGTATCGCGCCAACCCAGAACCGCGAGGCCTTCCTCCCGTGAGATACGCTCGATAATACCTTCGCACTGCAACCGTTCCAATTTCTCCACCGGCAGAAACGTCATGCCCACGGCGTAGGCGCCTGGAGCAGGCAGGGCGAATCCCAGCTTGCCACACTCCCGTGCAAAGAACTTGTGCGGAATTTGGATTAGAATCCCCGCGCCATCGCCGGTCTCGGGATCGCATCCACAGGCGCCGCGGTGCGTCAGGTTGATCAGTACCTGAATACCCTTGCGGATGATCTCGTGGCTCTGAGCGCCACGGATGTTCGCGACAAAGCCGATGCCGCACGCATCGTGTTCGCACGCCGGGTCATACAACCCTTGTGCCGGTGGCAAACCGTTTTTTGTCAGCTTTGGCTTCATCGCATCCAGTCCATCCGTCTTCTCGGACGGGCAATTCCCCATTCTCTTTCTACTTCCGCTGCGCAGATAAGTACAACGCAGACTTTCGATATACCGGATGAGAAAATCTGGGCATCGCAGCTAGTCCAGAATCGGCAAATCCATGCAGGGTTTCACCAGAAAATCCAGCTTTGCAATCTGCCGCATCGCCTTGTTTACCGCCGACGCTTCACACGCTTCCAGAGAAACAACAAATGGCAAGCTGGACTTCAAATACCCCGGCTTTTGAAGTAGCGAATCGATGTTAATGCCGCATTTCTCGAAAATCCCCGACAGAGCCGCGATGATGCCCGGCCTGTCTTTCACCGTGAACCGCAGGTAGTGGCGAGTCGTGAAATCCGCGCTCACGCTCGGCGTCGCCGCGGCTGGCTCAGCCAGGTCCCGCACCTCTCCGTGCTCCACGCGTGTAATTGCGACAATATCGGAGACCACTGCGACCGCAGTTGGATGACCACCCGCGCCGTGACCGCCAAAGACCGTTTCGCCGCCGAACTTGCCCGTGGCCATTACCAGATTCTGGCTTCCCTGCACTCGCGCCAGGGGCGAGGTCAGCGCGACAAGTGTCGGCTTTACCTGCGCCAGCAGGTGGTTGCCGTGCACCTCCGCCCAGGATATCTGCCGGATCGTGCAGCCGAGCTGGTTGGAGTAGTCAAAATCCACCGGCTCAATTCCGCGAATGGTGCGGCAAGTGATCGATTCCGGCGGCACATAGCTTCGCAACCCCACCCGCGCAAGGATGGCGAGTTTGGCGCGTGCGTCTAGCCCTTCTAGATCGTCCGTCGGGTCGGCTTCCGCAAAGCCCAGCTCCTGGGCTTCCGCCAGCGTTTTATCAAAGTCCGCGCCGGTTGCTTCAATCTTGCTTAAGATAAAATTGCATGTACCGTTCAAAATTCCGCAGACTTTGAAGAGTTCGTCGCCAGCCAACCCCTCCTGCAAGCCCGAAATCACTGGCACTCCGCCGGCTACTGACGCGCCGTACGCGATATGCCGCTTCATTTTCCGCGCCAGCGCAATCAGTTCGGGACCGGAACGCGCGATCAATTGCTTGTTGGCTGTGACAACGGATTTGCCCGCATTCAACGCCTTCCGAATCCAATCTCCCGCGGGCGTCAGGCCACCCATTACTTCCACGACAACGTTAACGTCGGACTCCAGAATGTCGTTGATGTCCTCCGTCCAGCGAATATCCGCAGGCAGCCAGTCCACTTTCTTACGCTTCACATTGCGATTGCAGATATGCGTGAGCCGCAGCGGCGCGTGAACCTGCTCGGAAAGGATTCTTGCCACCGAACTGCCCACCGTCCCAAAGCCAACAATTGCGACCTTGCACACCCCGTTGTCGCCGTTGCTGTGCGCGGTGGATTTCCTTTTCGAAGGGGATGCCATGCCTTAGTTCCCCTTTTTGGCTTTCCCAGCAGAGCTGACCTGCTTCCTACTTTTGCTTCCGTGACCATTCGTACCCAACTCCGCAGCTTCAGCGTGGGTGAAAAACCGCGCATGAAGATGCTGTACGGCCCGCGGCACATCACTCTCTCGAATCACAAAGCTGATGTTGATCTCCGATGCCCCCTGCGAAATCATGCGGATATTCACCTGTGCGTTCGCCACGGTCTCAAACACGCTCGCCGCGATTCCTGGCTTGCCGTGGATGTCCTCGCCTACCAGGCAAATAATCGCTTGCTGGCCCTCGCACGTTACGTCGGCAATCCGTTCCAAGTCCGCCAGCAGCGCCGCCGGTAGCCGCTTCGAGTCCATGGTGAACGACATGCTCACCTCGGAAATCGCCACCAGGTCCACCGAGGCGGCGTATCGGTCCAGCGCCTCAAACACCGACCGCAGAAAACCGTGAACCATAACACCGCGCGACGCCACCACGTTCACCAGGCTCACACTCGTCTTCGCCGTAATGGCTCGGAACGTGTCGCGCCCCCGCGGCGCCTGCGCCGTAATGCGCGTACCTTTACTCTTGGCGTTCCCGGAGTTGAGCACGAACACCGGAATGTCCTGCTGAATGGCCGGCAAAAGCGTCGCCGGATGCAAGACCTTCGCCCCGAAATAAGCCAGTTCCGCCGCCTCGTTGAAGCTGATGTGCCGAATCGTGCGTGCATCCGGGCAAAGCCGTGGGTCCGTGGTCATCATGCCCTCCACATCGGTCCAGATCTCGATCGATTCCGCATCCAGTGCTGCACCCACAATCGCGGCCGAAAAGTCCGACCCACCCCGCCCCAGCGTTGTGGTAATTCCTTCCTGCGTAGCCGCAATAAAACCACCCATCACCGGGATGCGCCCATTCTTCACCAGCGGCGCAAGGTGCAGCTGCGCCTGCGCCCGCGTCTCGTCCGTTAACGGCAATGCGCGCGTGTGTTTCGCATCGGTCACCACGCACTGCCGCGAGTCGACCCAAACCGTTTGCAGCCCACGCACTGCCAGCGCCGCCGCGACAATTTCACTGGAAAGCAACTCTCCAAACGAAAGCATCTGGTCGCTGCTACGCGGAGAAAGCTCGCGAATGGCCGCTAACCCCCTCAAAAACGCTTCCGCCTGTACGAACGTGGCTTGCAGCTTACCCTCGATCTTCGCTAGCCCCTTCTCCCCCAAAAGTTCGCGCGCCGTATTCAGATGCCGCATTCGTAGCGACTCTAGCAATTGGAGGCTCGCCTCCGCATCGTCCGACGTGGCCTGCTGCCCCATCAGCACCAACTGGTCCGTCACCTTGGCAAACGCGCTCACCACTACCACCGGAGACCGTTCCCGCCGGCTGCGCACAATCTCGGCGACGCGTTCAATCGCGGTCGCGTCCTGTACTGAGGTTCCGCCGAACTTCATGATCACCATCGCGAATGCTGCCCTCTCGCTAAGTCTTCCAGAGTCTTCAGTTTACGGGCCGTCGAGCGTTTCGGATATTTACTTCCAGGAAAAATGCGGCCAAAGAAAAACCCACTCGCCGGTGAACTTCCAGGCGGTGGGTTCGATTGAGCGTCTTGGCATCTCGACCTAGCTCAAGTGCGTCCCTCCGCCAGAGGAATGCTAATTCGCATCCCCGATGTGATCGGAAGCCCTTTACCCGCACCCATCCCTCGGCTCATTCGAGTCATACCACTCAAATCTATCCCTACATGGGCCCTGGGGCAAATCAAGTTTTCGATTGATGTCATCACAAAAACGCAACTCTTATCGTGAAAATCCCAAAAAATCACGACAACTACACTGCCCGCAGGCGACGTTGGCTGGACTTCCGCACGATCAACTCCGGGGTCAGGAGATAGGTCTGCGCGGCGGGGCCTTCCCCCGACTCGATCAAGCGAAGGGCCACTTCTCCTGCCTTCTGGCCAATCGCATCGCTCTTTTGGTCGATGCTGGTCAGCGGCACACGTAGAAAGTCATCGTAATGTGAATTGCCACACCCAACTATCGCGATATCGTCCGGAATTCGCAGGCCCGCTTCCAGGCAGGCCACTATCGCGCCCATCGCAACTGCGTCGTTATAGCAGAAGATTCCGTCGGGACGCGGATCCAGAGCGAGCAGCTTTCTGGCCGCCCCGTGCCCTCTGCCGTTTGACGGTTTATCGGTGCTCTCTTCCAGCACCAGATACTCCTGATACAAGGGCAAGCGGTGGCGCGATAGCGTTTGCTCGTATCCCGCCCTTCGTCCGAGAGCGGAACTCACACGGTCGCCGCCGAGGTGCGCAATTCTTTCGCATCCCATTTCGATCAGATGTTCCGTGCCCAAAGCTCCCACGCGCACGTCGTCCACGCCGACGAAACTGGCGTCCAAACCTTCGAATTTTCGATCAACCAGTACATATGGAATTTGTTGGCCTTCCACCCAGCGAAGGATTTCCGCCGAGCCCTGCGTGGACGCAATCAACAAGGCATCCACGCTTCGGGCCACCAATTGTTCCACGGCCCTCTTCTCCATTTCCGGATTTTCCTCGGAGGAGGAGACAATCAAGCTGTAGCCCCGCGCATGCAGGACGGCGGCGATGCTCTTGGCGATCTGCGCGAAAAACGGGTGCACCAAATCCGGAATGACGAGCCCAATGCTGTACGTCCGGCCGCTGACCAATGCCCGGGCCGCCAGATTCGGCCCGTAGTTCATCTCCTTGGCTACGCTTAGCACTCGCGCGCGTGTTTCCTCGCTGGGTCCAGGAAAGCCGCGCAGGGCTTTCGATACCGTAACCACTGATACGCCCAACTTCTGGGCAATGTCCTTCATCCGAGCAGGCATTGCAACTCCTTCCATCTAGTGTTTCATACCGGCGATCCAGAGGTACGGTTGCAAGCATTCAAAAAACCAAACCGCAGGATCGTCCGGGTAGGGTTTGCGGACGACTAGTTCGTCGGGCCATGTCGTAGGATGGAGTTCCCAGAATGCCGGTACAAGACTCCATTCCAGCCAGCGGCCTGCGCGCAGATTTCAACGATACGCTCCGTCTCGCCTTGCCCCTGATCTTTGCGGAACTGGGCTGGATGACTATGGGCATTGTCGATGTCGTCATGGTCGGGCGACTACCCAACAGTGCGGTTGCCATTGGCGCGACGGGACTGGGCCAGAGCCTTTACCACAGCGTCGCCATCTTCGGGGGTGGCCTGCTGCTGGGCATGGACACCTTCGTAGCGCAGGCTTTCGGCCGGGAGGACTTGGCGGACGCCCGACGGACACTGGTCAACGGACTTTTCCTGGCGTGTACCCTGGCACCGCTCCTGATGTTGGTTGTGCTCTCCTGGGCGCCCCTTGTGCGGTATTTCGGGATCAGCACCGAGCTGGTCGCGCCCATGAGTCCTTTTCTGAGAGCGCTGAATTGGGGCACGATGCCCCTGCTCGTCTACTTCGCCTTGCGCCGGTATTTGCAGGCTGTCAACGTTGTTCATCCCATCATGTTTGCGCTGATTTCCGCGAATCTCGTGAACGCGTTCGGGAATTGGGTTCTGATTTACGGGCATCTCGGCTTTTCCCCAATGGGAATCACGGGATCAGGCTGGTCGACGTGCTTTTCTCGCATCTATCTGGTCTTCGTGCTCGCGATCACCCTCTTCGTCGTCGAATCCAAGCGGAGGCTGCCTACATGGTTTGGCACGCGTATCGACCTTCGCAGAGTGTTCGGCTTGCTGAAGCTCGGGGGCCCTTCGGCCGCACAGATTCTGCTTGAAATTGGCGCCTTTGCCGCAGCAACGGCTATTTGTGCGCGTCTCGGCCCGGTCCCACTTTCAGGACATGAGATCGCGCTGAACTGCGCGGCGCTGTCGTTCATGGTTCCGTTGGGCATAAGTTCGGCGGCCGCCGTGCGAGTGGGGCAAGAAATGGGACGAGGCAATCCGGCCGCGGCCCGGCATGCGGGGTGGTCTGCGATGGCTATCGGCGTGGGTTTTATGGCCGCCTCGGGCGTGGCCTTTGTGACGTTCTCAAGAAACATCGCGCGTCTGTTTTCCCACGATCCGGCAGTGGTTCAAGTGGGGGCCAAGCTGTTACTAGTCGCGGCCGCGTTCCAATTGTTCGACGGTATGCAGACCGTCGCTACGGGTGCTCTTCGAGGTACGGGCGACACGCGGACGCCGATGTTGGCCAACCTCGTCGCCTACTGGTTTCTGGGCCTCCCGCTTGGCTATTTCCTCTGTTTCCAGTTGCACTGGGGTGTTGTTGGCGTATGGACGGGGCTCTGCATTGGATTGATACTGATCGGAAGCGCCCTCCTACTTGCATGGCATAGGCGCTTGCCCTGAATGGGACGAATTTCAGCGAAAGCGGGCGGTGTCCCGAATCTGCCGGGCGACGCCTTCTAGAAAGTCATCCATCGATTGCTCCGGATCGCGGTGCAAGCCGGTTTTGTTTGTAATGCGAACAGCGATCTGAAAAGCAGCGCTGTCCCGTACCGACCGATCCAACTGGAACCTTCGCTGCAAGTAGGTCTCGATCAGAACAAGGTCATCGGACGTGAGCAAGGCGAGTTGAGGATTGGCCGGGGCAGCTGCCACCGCAGTGTTCCAGTCCGGCCGGACTTCTTCCGTACGTTGGTCGTGAACGACCACCGTTCCCGCGACGAAATCACCGATTCGGCGGTTTTGAGAATTGAGCATCATGCAAACGATGCCAGCGCCATACATCGTCGGAAGTACGTCGATCGCACGCATGAGGTTGCGCGCAATAGCCTCATAAGCATTGATGGGTCGGCCGGATTCTTTAATCACGCGGATTCTTGCCAACCGCTTGCCTGGCGTCTGCCCTTTCCAGAAGATCTCGAAAATTGCGAAATACCCCCAATAGACGCAAAACACGAAGAGGATCGCAACAGCGCCAAACCAAGACGCCGGCAGCCAATAAACCAAATGAGCGATGCCTGAGACCCCAATCCAGGCAAACAAAAAACCTCCCAGGATATAGAGTACGATTTGCAGTAACGTATCGATGGCGAGGCCGAGGAAGCGGCTTCCGATTCCCGCCAGAGGCAGTTCGAGGGCAATTTGCTCGGGAGTGTGAATGTGAAGCTGATCGGAAGACTGCACTCGTGATCTCCACTCGCTGGTTGGAAAAACGCAAGCCGCATTGGAGCCGCCTGGAGCTGTTGCTCGGCCGCACCTCGAGCAAGGGGTTCCAGTCTCTTTCGCGTTCCGAACTGCAGGAACTCAGCCTACTCTATCGCCAAACCGCCGCAGATTTGGCGGCCCTTCGCGAAGACCGGGCGTCGGTTCAGTTTACTCTGTACCTGAACCAACTGCTGGCGCGTGCCCACAATACCATCTATTCCGCCCACCGAGCGAGTCCGTCGGCATTCATCGGCTTCTTTCGCTACGAATACCCGCAAATTTTTCGCCGAACCTTCAACTACACGTTGGCGGCGTTCCTGATCTTTCTTCTGGCGGGCATAGTTGGCGCTGCCATTACGTACCATGACCCGGATTTCAAGGTGAACATTCTCGGACCGCAGATGGTGGTTACCATTGACCGCCACCAGATGTGGACCCAGTCAATTGTGGGGATTAAACCGGTGGCTTCGAGCTCCATCATGACCAACAATCTCAGTGTTTCCTTTATGACTTTTGCTTCCGGGATTATTGGGGGCGTGGGCACGATTTATATGATGATCTTCAACGGCATGCTGATTGGCGTGATCGGAACCGCTTGTTTTTACTCTGGAATGAGCCTGCAGCTCTGGAGTTTTGTCGCTCCGCACGGCGTTCTAGAATTGCCTGCTATTTTCATCGCGGGAGGCGCGGGACTTCGGCTTGCGCACGGTCTGCTGTTTCCTGGGTTCTTGCCGAGGCGGGATTCGGTTACACACGCCGGCGCCGAGTCCGTCAGGCTATTGTTAGGCACGATCCCACTTCTGTTCGTAGCAGGCATCATTGAGGCGTTTGTATCGCCCACCAGTATTGCAGTCTGGGTGAAGTTTGCCATGGCCTCATCGTTATTTACACTTCTCGTGGCGTATTTGTTTTGGAAATCGGCACCGCCCGCTAGAGCTGACTCCGCTGCTTGATTTCGAGATAGGAGTTCACGACGGTGGTGGAGAGTTTACTGGAGCTGGTTTCCATCGCCAGGGCGCCACGCTCGCGGAGGCGGGCAAGCAAGAGTTCGCGGCGATGAACCATTTCCTGCGCAGCGGCCGTTTCATACATGGCGTCCACGTCTTCGGGCTCTTTGGCCGCGAGTTCATTGAGGTCGGGCTGGCCGATGACCACGAATAAAACCAGGTGGCGGGGCATCAGCTGCGTCGCGGCGTCGATGACTTCCGGCGTCATGGCCGTTTCCGCCAGATCGGTAATCCACACCACCAGGCTGCGGCGTTTTTGATCGTTGAGCAGGCGACTCGCCGCCTGGAGATGATCCGCTTCGGCCTCGTCTTCGCTCACCATCGCCAACTGGCGCATGATCTGCATGAGGTGCGCACTACCGCGGGCTGCTGGGACGCGTTGGCGAATAGCGCGTCCATAGGCGACCAGCCCAACACGGTCGCCGGAGTATAGGGCGACTTGCGCCAACGTCAATGCGGCATTTACGGCATAGTCCAGCTTGCTGAGGCCGGCGACACGAGTACGCATCAAGCGACCTGAATCGAGTAGGATCCAAATGCTTTGGCTGCGCTCAATCTCGTAGAGGCGGGTTACGAGCTTTCCACGGCGAGCGCTGGCAGTCCAACAGATATCGCGAAATTCATCGCCACCGCGGTACTCGCGCAGGCTCTCGAAGGCGCGACCCGCTCCACGTAAACGCGCCATGCGCTTCTCGATTTCAATTTGCCGACTGCGGATGAGGAAGACCGAATGGCGTTTGGCCTCCTCAAGATTCGGATAGGTGACGATAGTCTGCGCCAACGGTACCTTAGCCCAGCGTTCCGCGATCCGCAGCGGGCTTTGATAGCGAAGATAGAGGTCGCCGAGATACGCAGCGCCGCGGATACCGGGAATTAGCGAATATTGGATCTCGGCTTCGCTACGACGGCGGACTCCTGCTTCCAGTTGCACGGGTTCGAAGCGAAGCTCATGGGGCAGTTCATCGAGAATCTTGGCATAAATGGTGGAGTTCGAGTCGTTGGTGACCGTCAACTTCACTCTCGATTCGACGGATAATGCGGAAGGCGCCAGCCACGAGCGTCGAACCTTCAATTGTTTGGGCCGCGGCAAGCGCGCCAAATCCAGAAGCCAAATAAGAAGCAAGAGCACGTCCCAAACCATCATGGCCACAACAAAGCGCCTGTCCGCAAATGCGGGCACCAGCCAAATGAGGCCAACCAGCAGAAGGAAAAAGAAACGGTTTCCAAAAGCGATTCCCAGGCGCTTAAAGGAACGCGCCTGACCCTCGACCGCTAGCGGAACAAGTGTTGCTGGGTTGCCGCCAGCGCCAGCTTCATCCGCGGGACGAGTTTGCGGGGCCTTCGGACTCGCGACCGCGGCACTCACTTAGGGACCTCGACGGCTCGCAGGATGTCCTGCAAAACCTGGTCGGCGGAGATGCCTTCGAGGTCAGCCTCCGGGCGGACGACAATGCGGTGACGGAGAACGGGAAGAACCGCCTGTTTCACATCATCCGGGATTAGATACTCACGACCATCCACGGCAGCGATGGCCTTGGAAAACACCATCAGGCTCACGGCCGCTCTGGGGCTCGCTCCAAGCGAGAGGGCTGGCCATTCGCGCGTGCGCCGGACGAGTTGCACCAAATAGGTGAAGAGCGACTCCTGAACATTGACGGCTTTCACCTCCGCTCGCGCTTGCTGCAAGAGTTCCGAATCAATAGGCGCAAGTCCGGCACTTTGCAGGTTGTGCGCATCGAAACCCTGCTGCACGTTCGAGAGCAGTTGCAACTCCTCCTTGGCGCTTGGATAAAGCACGCGGATTTTTGCCAGGAACCGATCGAGCTGAGCCTCGGGCAGTGGATATGTGCCTTCGAAGTCGATCGGGTTTTGCGTCGCAAAAACGGTGAAAAGCGGAGAGAGCGTGTGAGGAGTGCCGTCAATGGTGACTTGGCGCTCTTCCATGCATTCCAGCAAAGCTGCCTGAGTTCGAGGCGGCATTCTGTTGACCTCGTCGACCAGTAAGAGTTGCGTGAACACCGGCCCTTGATGAAGTTGGAACATGCTGGTGCCCATGTTGAGCACGTTCGTCCCTACAATGTCCGCCGGCATGAGGTCGGAAGTACACTGGACGCGCTGAAATTCGAGGCGCAATAGATGCGACAGGGTCTTGACGGCCAGCGTTTTGGCGATACCCGGCACGCCTTCCAGCAGTGCATGCCCTCCACAGAGCAGCGTTACCAGACACTGCGTCTTGAGGTCGTCCTGGCCAACAACTACCTTGCCCATTTCGTCACGAATGAAGCGGACGAGCGTTCGCACTGCTTCCATTAACTAATCCTTCTCCTTCCCGGATTTCTCTCTGCCGGGCTTTCCTAGCGTAGAGGTCGGGAACAACTTCAATTTTGCGGCATAGTCGTAGAGCGCGCGAACTAACTGCAAGGCGATTCGTGGCTTCAAAGTGTAGTCGAAGGGCGCGGACGCGCAGGCGCGCAGGGTACCATTGAACTTGGGATCTTCAAAACTCCACCGATCGCGCATGGCGCGCTCGAGATCGTCCACGGACGCATTGCTGGCCATTCCCAAACGGCGGGTAAGCCAGTAGCGGAACCGTTGATAAGAAATATCCACGGCGACCGACGCCGCGTTGGCATGCCGGTAGAGGGACCCGAGTGTCCTGACGAACTCCAGCGGTGACAAGCGAACTTCCTGGACTGGGATGCTGATCGGGCCACTTCGCCGGGAAAACGTCAAGAGAATTGCGAGCGCGAAGACGCCGAACTGTAGGAAGATCCACTTCACCGGAGTTCGAGCGGCTGTTTCGGTTAGCGAACGCCGGTAGCCGTGGAAATATTCGTCCCAGAGAATACGCCTGGCGCGGTCTTCCCCGAGGGAGGCAAGCATGAACTCTAGGTTCCCGGCTTCCTTCAGTCCCGCATTGGTGAACGGCGTCGTCGCCGCGGCCCAGATAACTTCACCCTTGCCGTAGCGGTACTTGACGACTCTGGGCTTGCCGGTGCTATCGCCGTACAGGGGCACAGCGAATGATTCGGTCTTCCAGTAAGCTCGCGGGGTCAGTGTGATCTCCGGAGCGGCGCGGGTGATGGAGGAGGGCGAGAGCGCGGGTAGCCTTTTCCACGTAACCCCTTCGAGTGGTTCGGGTTCAGCTCCGTTCTCTGGGAGGAATATTCCCGCGAATGGTCCGGCTGCGATCACGTGTCCGCCATTGTTCACGAACTCCGTCAGGCGAGTTCGTTCCTCCTTTGTGGGAGAACCAAAAGGACCGGCGAGAATGAGCGTGGTGGTGCCATCCTCCGGAAGTTCACTCAATGACTGCTCCCAGCGTTCCACGGAATATCCCTCCGTCTTGAGGAGCAGGTAGGCGGCCTTTGTGCCGCTGGAGCCGGTTCCATATGTACTGGAATCCTCGATGTTGCTATCGGTGCCGCGCGCCAACAGGAAGCTCGCACCCACCATGAGCAGGAATGCTCCTCCCGCGATCAGGAAGAGTTTGCGGTCACCCCGGCTCAGTTGGATCGGCAACCCATTTTCTCCAATTGGGTCAAAGTTTTCGAAAACGCATTGGCATCCGCTTCCTGCGTCCCGTACCACACCACTTCGAAGCTGCGTGTGAGCAAGCGAAGCGTGTCTCGGTTTGTATCTGTGGGGGACAGCAGGCGCAGATATTCGCGCGGGGTGCGCGCCACATCTGGACGCCACAGTCCCTGGCCCTCGAGAAATGAAATTCCACACCAGTAACCGAGATGAATCGCGTCGCGCCAGTTTCCCTGATCGGCGGCGGCTCGCGCCTCTGCCATCCACACTGTCCACGCCTTGCTGGAAATCGCTGGCGCTTGGAGGTCCAACTCGCCCAACTCGACGCCGTCGTGGATGGTGCGGTACATCCAATAGAGCAGGACGAGCACGGCCACGGTGATCAGACCATAAACGAGCACATCGCTAATCGACGAGATGGCCGAGGATGAAAAAACCTTTCCAAGCAGCCTGATCAGAAAGTCGAAGATGCGCTGCTTGAGACGATCCAGCCAGGTTTGCCCGTGTACATTCTGGAACTCCTTGCCGGCGAGAATTCGATTGAGGAGGACGCGTTGCGAGGAGCCATCGGAGGGCGGGGCTTCGAGAGAGAGCGCTTCTACGCGCAAGGTCCGGAGGTTGGCAACTATGCGTTTCTGCAACTCTTTGGTGGGTTTCAGTCGCCAGTCCGCCAGCAAGGCACTGAGCCATTGCGTCGAAATCTCAAAGGTAGTTTGCGAAGTTCGGACGCGCCGGACAGGCGGAATTTCATTCAGCAGATACGGCACTTCCTCAGCCCGGGAGAGTTTCTGGACGGCGGAGGCTAGCCGGTCGAGCTCGGCCGCGTATTTGGATGGTGTAAGCGTGGATTCCGTAGGCACGTTGGCGTCACGGGGAGTCGTCGCCGCAGGCGTTTCCGCGACGCAAGCCATCGACGACAAGAACAGCACCACTAGAACCTTGCGGCACAGCACCATCGTCCCGCCTAGACTGGCGCTGGCGTTGGAGTTTCGCCAGGTGGGCTGTCGAGCGCCGACATCATGTGCTGAAGATCAAAAGCCTCTCTCCTCACCCTCTGGTCGTAATAAATCAGAGAGGTGCCGATCGTCATTAAAGGACCGACTAGGCATTGGGTAAGGAAGGTGCCGATCGGAATCAAGGCCTGCGACCACACCGGCGCGACCCCGGGTCCGTGCTGGCGGGCGAACATGGCAATAGCGATGAAAATTGGCACGTTGAACACGAGATAGACAATATAGAACAGCACAGCGAACAAGAAATAAACCACAAAAATGCGTCCCCAACTGCCCTTGGTGAGGTCGGCACTACGTTGGACCGAGCCAACCAATCCCGTACCTTCCACTACTGCGACGGGAATGGTGAGCGACCACATGAGGGCGAGGAGAATCCCCGGGATAATGAGGCAGAGGAATCCTATGCCGATCCCGAGCCCTAAACCCATCATGATGCCGGCAAGACCGAGGATCCTCCGCTTAATGGGGGCGAAAGCCTCTGAAACGGTGGCGGGCACACCTAAGTGGACTTTGGAAACGGCAATGACCGTGGCACCGTGCGAGGCAGCCACGGCGACCAGAGAAAGAAGCACGCTGAGGAAGAGCCATAGGAAATACATCCCCGAAAGACCTCCGGGTGTTTGAGGAGCCACCGCGACCCCGACAAGCTGAAACGCCAGCAGCCCGAGGTAGGGTATCAACATGATGCCCGTGAACAACAGAAAGTGCTTCCGGTAGAGAAAGAAGCTCCGGTCCAGCAGTTCGCCCAGGTTCATGGGCCGCAACGGGGTAGTCATAGACGCTCCCTTTCTTGCGAAATGGGAAATCGTAGGAGGATACCATGGGGTCGGCGATCTGATAACTACTTGCTTGGAATGTACGACAGTGCCGCATTCCCGTGCGCTATTAGTCCGAAAGACGGGCGTTGATCCCGGCAACGGCTTCGCCAAGCAGGTTTTGCGTTCCTGCGTCGAGCGAGTCGGCTACATCCGAAACGTTATGTCCGGATACGGGCTCCTCCCGATTAAATTCGCGCTGCCACACGATGCGACTGCGCTTGCGGTCGTAGATCTCAAGCGAGAGCGAAACCAGTGTATGCATGGTAGGGTCATCGATTTCGGAAAATTCGTGCAGTTTGCCGCGAACCAAGTAGTCTCCGCCTGCTGAAGCTCCTGCCTGCGAAACCGACTGATACTTCCCGGACGCGCGCAGCAAACGGATGAGACCATCGCGCAACGCAACGCTCGGGGACTCCGACCAACGATGATTTTCGTACCCGCCAACCTCGGTTTTGCCAGAACGGTAGCGGATGCGGCCATCTTGCAGGGCGGGGGCAAGCTCAATCCTACCCACAACCAGCGTTAGGCCCGAGGGATTGACGACCGCTTCGCCAGCAGGAGGTAAGTTGATAGCGTAGTACTGGATGTGGTGGGTCGGTGCGCAACTGCTGAGTACGATGCAGAGGAATACTAGGCAAACGGCCGACAACGCAATCGGCCTTCTCCAGCGCGTAAGATGCTTCCTGTTGTACAGCATCATTTTCGAACTCCCCCGGGTTTGCGCTCTTCCGTCTTGACGCCGCGAATCAGAATTGCCGGGTTGGCTTTGAGCGTGTCGGTCAGGACTCGCAGGTTCTCCGTCGACATCCGCAAGTTCTCGAGCACCTCGTCGATGTTGTCGCCGTTTTGGTCTGCGGTGTCGTTCAAGTGGTCGAGGAGAACCGTTGTCTTTTGCAAGGTGGTGCGAAGCTGGGCCACGGAGGCCCGGACATCCGTGCGATTTTCGCCAAGCACGGCGTCGATGTTCTTCAAAGCCCCGTCTGCGTCAGCGGTTGTCTTCTTAAGGTCATCGACCAGGGGAGCCAGCTTGGTACTCACTTGGTCGACGTTGGTCAGGGTGTGCGACACTTTCGGCTGTGCGTCTGCGAGCATCTGATTGGCGTGTCCGAGAGAACTGCCGATATTGGACCGGTTGCGGTCGTTGAGTACGTCGTTGACGCGCGCCACGGTCGTCTGCAGTCCCCCTAGATCCTGATTGAGTTTTTGCACGGCCTGTTTCATGTCCGGGAGAAGCTCCTGGATGGCATCGCCGAGTTGCGCAAAGCCGAAGGACTCTGAGGACTTCAAGACGGAGCCCGGAGGAGCCTTCGCTGCTGTTGCCGTGCCGGGCGAGATTTCCAGGTAATTTTCCGAGAGCGCGCCCAAAGCGGTGATTTTCGCCACGCTATCCGTCTTGACGGGCGCATCGCCGTCCACTTGCAGAGAGACCTCAACGCGCGCGGGATCGTCTGGGTCAACTCGCACGCGGTCCACTTTGCCAACAGTGAGGCCGGCATATCGGACGAGGGCGCCCGGTTGCATACCTCCGGCGAACTTGAAGTAGGCCCGGTACGGCACCCGCGAACTGCCCAAACCGCCGGACACGGCCAGGATCGTGGCCGACAGCAGTGCCGCAGCGACCAGCACAAAGAATCCGACAACCGCCTTTTCCCGGTTTGCGCTCATACCCACCTAAGCCCCTTCCGTGAAGAGCCGGAGATGATCCACTTCGTCGTCGGAATCTGAGTCCGGAACGCGATCCAGAAACTGACGTACTCTTGGGTGAGTACTCTCGCGCAGTTCTTTTGCGGGCCCCACGGCGACAATGCTGCCTCGGTCGAGCACAACGATGCGATCCGCAATCAAGAAAGCGCTGGCCAATTCGTGGGTGACGACCACCATGGTCATGGAATAGGCTTCTTTCAGATTCAGAATCAGGTTGTCGATGCCGGCCGCCATAATCGGATCCAACCCCGCGGAGGGCTCGTCAAAAAACAGAATCTCCGGATCCATGGACAAGGCTCGGGCGAAGGCAGCTCGCTTCTTCATGCCACCGCTGAGTTGCGATGGCATGTAATGCTCAAACCCGCTCAGCCCAACCTGTTCCAGTTTGATCCGCACCATCACATCGATGGTTGAGGGATTCAGTCCAGTGTGCTCCAGAAGTGGGAGCGAGATGTTTTCCCCCACGGTCAAAGACCCGATCAATGCTCCACTCTGAAACGCCAATCCAATCTTGCGGCGCACGGAATCCATCTCCCGTTCCGAGGCCGTCGCCAGATCCACACCGCCGATCCGAACCTCGCCGGAGTGCGGCTTCTCCAGCCCCACCATAGTACGCAGCAACGTGCTCTTTCCGGAACCGGAACCTCCCAGAATTACGACCGTCTCACCCCGGTAGATATCGAGATCGACGCCATGCAGAACCTCGCGCTCTCCGAACTGAACCCGGAGCGCCCTAGCCGAGATTGCGGGTGCGTCGGTCATAAGGGCCCTCAAGCGGCTCCTTGCGTTGCGTAAAACAGTGCAGTAAACACCAGGTCCACCACCACGACTACGAAAATAGAGATGACCACAGCTCGAGTAGTGGATTTTCCCACTTCTTCTGCGCCCGGCCCGGTGGAAAAGCCTTCCTGGCAGCCAACCGCGGTGATCACAAGCCCAAATACGATGCTCTTCACTAGTCCCGTCATGACGTCTCTCAGAACCAGGGCGTCACGCGTTGCGGTCATGTAGCTGGCAAAAGTGAAGTTGGCTCCAAGCACGCCAAAAAAGCTACCGCCAAGCACGCCCATGAGGTCCGCCCAAATAACAAGACAGGGCAGCATCAAAGCCATTGCCAGAAACTTGGGCGCCACAAGGAACGTCACCGGATTCAATGCCATGGTTTCCAGCGCATCGAGCTCCTCTGTAACTCGCATGGTTGCAATCTCTGCTGCGAACGCCGAGCCGGACCGGCCAATGACAACTATTGCCGTGATCAGCGGTCCAAGTTCGCGTGTGACCGAGATCGCCACCAGGCTCGCCACCAGCTGCATCGCGCCTAGCGTGCGCAACTCGTACGCACCTTGCAGCGCAAGGATCACACCAATGAAAAACGCAATCAGGGAAATAATTGGGACGGCACCAACTCCCCCAAGTTTCGCCTGATGAATGGCACGCTCCAGGCTGCGGCCCCGTTTGAGCGGCGACGCAAACAGCGCCAGCACCGACCGGTAAAAGAGTTGCGCCAATCCTCCCGTATAGACAAACGCAGCTTCCGAAGCGTCTCCTACAATCACCAGATATCTCATCGCAGGGTTCATGCTCCGGCACCGCCCACAGCTTGCTCTTCCGTCTCGTAGACCTGGAAGATTCTGATGACGTGCGTCAGCCTGAAAACTTCGTGCACCGCGGGGCTCATAGCAAAGAGCGCGAATTCCGTGTTGGTCTTCTGGCTCTCCTTCAGCGCCTCAATGAGCGTGGCAATACCTGAACTATCCAGGTAGTGAATACCGCCCAGATTGATCACAAGCCTTTTCACACCGCGCAGGGCTCCAAACAAAACCTTCCGCAGCTCTCCCGAAGTGCTAAGATCCACATCGCCCTCAACAGCAACGATCCGGACATTCCCTTGGTCGCGAGAGGAGGTCTTCATTTGCCCTCAACAGATTGTTTCAAACGCTTCGTCATGACCAGATGATTAGCTTGTCCCGACCGCCGGTACTCAGCGGTATCCATCACGTCGCGAATGATATGGGTTCCCATGCCCCCGGCCGCCTGGCTTTCCTTTGCGCGAGAGCAGATTTTCGATGCGTCCGGCGCATCGCCCGTGTCGGAAATCAAAAACTCCATGACCTTTTCCTTTTCTTCGCAGATCAATTCAATCATCCCGTCCGGCCGCTTATGGTAGGCATGCCGAATCACGTTGGTGAGCGCCTCGTCGACTGCAAGCGTAATGGATCGGACCTCGGATTCAGTCCATCCGAACACAGCACACAGTTTTTCCACTGCTCCGCGCACCACGGGCAAGAAAGCGGGATCGCTGGGCAGACGCCACTCGACCCTAAACCGGATGCCGGAACGCGATCGGGCCTCCGAAGAGTGCATGCTATTCCCCTTGGCCCGGCGAATTGGGCAGTCTCTGCAGGACAACAACCGTCTCGTCATCAATTGAAGGCGCCGTCCCCCGAAAGTCATCGACGGCCTTAATCAGCGCTGGCCCAATCGACGTCGGTAGGCCAAGCGGCACCCCCTCCGCGAGTTCCAGAAGTCCATCGATCCCCAGCGGCACACCCGCTGGATTGCGACATTCCGTGATGCCATCGGTGTAGAGCACCAGAATGTCGCCGTGTTCCAAACTCGCAGACACCTGCGTGTACGGTGTGCCGGAAATCAGCCCCAAAGGGAGATCGGACATCTCTTCTTCATCTTCGATCCATTCCGTCAGCGCCCATTTCCGTTCTCGCGCACGGTACCACAACGGCGGAAGGTGTCCCGCGTTGGTATACCGCAGCTCATCCAGCTTCGATTGGTAGCTGAGCACAAAAGCTGTAGCAAATTGAACGCCCTCGGCGCCTTGCAGAAATGCGTCGTTCAGTTCCCGAATCAAAATCGACTGGTCAAATCGCTCAACATTTTGCCGCAAAGCCTCTCGCAACCGGTCGGCGACCGCGCTCACCAGCTCGCCGTGTCCAGCAACATCGGCGAGAACAACACGCGCGAGTTCGCCCCGGCTGCACAACGAAAGGTAGTGAAGATCGCCGCCGTGAGTCGCAGGACTCAGCGGGCGGCTGGAAACCCAACCTGCCAACCCGGCGATTTCCGCCGGATAGGCGACAGCATCGTTGCCGCCCCGCAACTCCAGGCAGGACATCCGGTACGGTTTGCTCTCGGTCGCAGGCATGTCTCCGTCCTCCTGACCTGAGTTCGCGGGGCTTCCTCGTCCCACACCCTAGCGTAGGAATCTTATCTGATGAAGGCCCTTCTGTGAGCGATTCAATTCAACGCGCCGGGTAGGCTGTTGGCTAGGCTCCGGGGACCGGGCGAACCCGAGGCAGGCGGACCTGGAAAGCCGTTCGGCCAGGTCTCGACTCCAGCCGGAGTAGGCCGTGATGAGTTCGCACAATTCGCTGCACAATATCGAGACCGAGGCCGGTCCCTTCCCCGACGGGCTTGGTCGTAAAGAAAGGGTCAAAGATTTTTCCTTGAATCTCAGGAGGCACTCCAGGCCCGTTGTCCACAATCTCAACGAGCACGAATTCTGGTTCGAGTACCGTACGCACCTCAAGAACCTTGTGTCCACTCGGCACCGTGGCCATGGCACTAATCGCGTTGTCGATCAGGTTCGTCCAAATCTGGTTGAGTTCGCTGCCATTCGCGGGAACTTTCGGCAGGTGCCCATTGAATTTCCGCTCCACTTGAACCCCGTGCTTGAGCTGATGCTGGAACATGCGGAGCGTAACGTCAACTCCCTGCTCCACATCAACCTCGCTCAACGGGGTCTGATCCATATACGAATAGGACTTTACAGCCTGGACCAGGTCGGAGATACGACGCGAGGCTTCTTCAATTTCATGCGTCAGGCAAAGGATCTGGTAGTCGCAGACCAGGATCCTCAGTCCACGACTGAAAGCTTCGTGGCTGATTATTTTGCTTAGCGGGTCCAACTGCTCCACGGAGATGCCGGCGTCCACCAAGTCGCCTGCCAGCTCAGACGGCGCGTTCTGCTGTTCCAGCCAATCGGCGAGATCGGACGCGAGGTCGGCGCGCTCGAGCGAATCGCCGTGGTTTGTAGCTCCGCATTCGTTGATCGACTCACCCAGCTCTGACATGATGGTCTGGGCTTGCGGCGGAATAACCTCGCCCTTCATGAGGATGGCATCGCGGCGGCGGCGCGTCAGCGTTTCGCGCAGCATGGCGGCAGATCGCACTACAGCGGAAGCGGGGTTATTGAGTTCGTGCGCAAGTCCAGCGGAGAGCTTGCCAAGCGCCAGCATCTTCTCGGTGCGTTCGACCATCCGCGTCGTTTCGCGCGTCCGGTCGGTCATTTCACTGACAAGTTTTTGCGCCAAGTTTGGCACGCGATACACCAATTCCCGCAGTTCACTGGCAGGCATTACGACAATGCGGCTTGTCCGAACCGCAACGCCCCGGCCGCGAGCCACCTTCATCCGCGAAAACGGAAGCACCCCACTGGGCTGCCCCGCAACGCGGACAAAAACCGAGCCGTAGGCATCTCCCGTCATTCGATAGTGAATTTCACCCTCGAGAACTACAAAGAACTCAATCGCTGGATCGCCTTCTTGAATGAGCACGTCACCTGGCTCGAAGCAACGAACTTCAAAATGATCGGCCAGCCACTGCAAAGCGGCGCGGTCGTCGTCAGCAAAGAGCGGAAAGCGGGTAAGCTCTTCCACAGTTGGACGCACGCACGGCGAGCTATCGGACATTTGCAGCCTCCGCTACCGATTCGCTAGGTACTGGTTGATGAAATAGAGAACAATTGATCCCTCACCGACGCTGTTCGCCACCCGGCGGACCGCCCCATCGCGCACATCTCCCACCGCGAATACCCCGGGAACACTCGTCTCCAACAGGGCGGGGTCGCGATCGAGACTCCAGCCCGCCGGACGCCGCCCGTCACGCAACAAATTGCGTCCGGTGATGAGGAAGCCCCGGGGGTCACGGCAGAGCGTCCCTTCGAGCCAATCGGTCTGAGGCTCCGCGCCAATGAAGATGAAAAGAGCTCCCGCCGGGAGGTTCTCCGTCGTTTGCGTGTCATGATGACGCAGGGTAATGCCAGATAGGTGGCCGTCGCCCTGCACCTCAATGACTTCTGCATTCGGCACGACTCTAATGTTAGGTATGGTTCCGATCCGCTCCCTCAGGTAGTGCGACATCGACTTAGAGAGCGAGTCTGCGCGAACCAGCATGTTGACCGAGCGTGCGTAGTCTGAGAAGTGAACCGCGGCCTGGCCAGCAGAGTTAGCACCGCCGACGATGTAGATGTCTTCGCCCTTTACGGAGGCCGCTTCGGTCGTGGTTGCTCCGTAGTAGACACCCGCTCCCGTCAACCGATCCATTCCCGGCGTATTCAACCGACGCCACTGCACGCCTGCGGCAATGACCACACAATGTCCAACGAGCTCTTTCCCGTTGGAGAGCTTTACGACGCGGTACTCGCCTTCCCCCGAAAGCGAAACGGCCTGTGCGGGCGCTAAGACTTCTGTTCCAAATCGCTTCACCTGCGACACGCCGCGCCGGGCGAGATCGGCACCGCTCAGACCCGCGGGGAAGCCCAGATAGTTCTCAATGCGCGAGCTCGATCCGGCCTGTCCGCCCGGGGCCTCGCGTTCCACCAGAACAGTCTTCATCCCTTCCGTGCTGCAATACAACGCGCACGCCAGACCGGCGGGACCGGCTCCCACAATGACGACATCGTAAAACTCGCGGCTAGGCGTACTGGCCAGGCCCAGCTTCGCCGCCACCGCCCAAACATCTGGCTTCTCGAGGACCGATCCATCCGGAAAGATCACCACGGGCAACGCCTTGGGAGTATCTCCGATGGCCGCTTGAATTCGAGGATCGGATGTGGCATCCGGCTCCATCCAGCGGTAAGGAATCTGACTCTTGGCTAGAAAATCTTTAAGTTCATAGGTCGCAGGCGACCACCGCGTTCCCACCACGTAGACGCCGTCAAAAGACTCTCGGCTGGTGGCATTCCAGTCGTCCAACAAATCGGCCAGCACGGGATATAGGTTCTGCTCGGGCGGCTCCCAAGGCTTAAGGAGGTAGTGGTTCAGTTTGACCTTGTTGATGGCGTCAATCGCCGCATTGGAGTCGGCATATGCCGTCAGCAATACACGACGAGCTGTCGGCTGTAGGGGAAGCGCCTCCAGAAGAAAATCCGTGCCACTCACCAGGGGCATGCGTTGATCGACCAGAAACAGGGCAATTCGGTCGCCGCGCGCCGTGAGCTGCCGCACGAACCCCATCGCCTTCTCGGCGGACTCAGCCGCCAGAATCCGGTACTGCGAAGCAAACTTCGATTTAAGATCGCGCTCGACTGCGCGCAGAACCGCGGGATCATCATCCACGGCGAGAATGTATGGCTTTTTCATTGGAATAAATGGTCCAGGCTGGCGCACGCCGCCGCCAAGGGTCCGATTGAGGTCAGCGCCCAGCACACTTCACGCAGACCGGGTTCCTCAGAAACAGACACAACCAGCTTGCCACTGGACTCGAGGGCAGGTCAATCGCATGGGCCGACCTGGGAGGGAAGAGTGTGCGCCGATCGGCACTTGATTCACTTGGTCTTCGCGGATTTTCCGTCTCTCTCCGTGTTTGCGTATGCACGCGTTGACAGTCTGGCGTTCACTTTCCGCCTCCGCGCTGAAGTAGAACGAATCCCCGAACGGAGTGATGGTCGCGCCGTAGACTTGAATGTCGTGACCGTGAGCGCGCAGGACAATCTGTTCGTACGCTGCAATCAGAGCGTCGGCAGTCGCTGGTTGTTCATGATGTTCCTGAGCTTTGGCGGGGCAGAAATAGATTCCATTTATAGAACATTACTCCCATTTTCCCTGTCCTTCAGTGAACGTCACGTAGCGGTCGATTGGCAAGTTCGTGAAGCGCTCGGTTGTGCCACTGGGCAGAGGCCACTTCACTTCCAGCCAGTCGATCTTCGGTCTGGTGCCAATACCCAGCACTACCCGCGGATCATGCGAGGAAAGATAGCTCCCTCCTCCAACCTTGATCCGGCTCCGCTTGAGATCCCCAGCTTGATACGTAATGCGGGCGCCCACCGCATCGCGATTGCATTTTTTTCCAACGAGCTGGACGCCAAGCCAGTGATTTCCAGCAGCGGCACGGTTGCGAAGCAGCAACGGTGCGGCGTCATTCACCGAGACGAGGACGTCCACGGCGCCGTCGTTATCGAAGTCCCCAATCGCCATTCCACGTGCCGTCAATCGCTTGGAAAACAGGGGTCCGCTCTCTAAGCTCACATCGTGCAGCTCTGCCCCTGTGTTCCGAAAGAGCAAAAGCGGTTCATCATATGTCACATTAGAATAGATCTTTTCAATCAGATCATCTGGGTGTCCGTTCGCGATCAGCAGATCGAGATTGCCGTCATTGTCGTAGTCGAAAAACTTCACACCCCAACCACTCATCAACCGCGTTGCGTTTGCAACTCCCGAAGACGTGGCGATATCTTCGAAACTTTCGTCATGCTTGTTCTGGTAAAGCGCATAGAATTCGTGGTTCAGGTTGGTAACGAATAGATCCATCCAGCCATCCTGGTTCAAGTCGGCCGAATCTACCCCCATACCGGAACGCGCCTTCCCCTGCTCACCATAGGCCACGCCAGCGGTGAACCCAATTTCTTCGAACCGCCGCCCTTCGCGATTCGCAAACAAGAAGTTGGCGACCGTATCGTTGGCGACAAACAGATCCATCCAGCCGTCGTTGTTGATGTCGATCGCAACCACGCCCCACGACTTGCCAGGATTGTCGGCCAAGCCCATTTTCTGGCTCACATCCGTAAAGGTGCCATCGCCGTTGTTGTGGAACAACCAACTAGACATCGGTGAATACACTCGTGGATAGCAGTACTCATTCTGCCCCGCCAAAGCTGGGATGTTGGGGGCTCCGCAGCGGTGGTGTTTTGACTTATCGAAGTCGACGAATCGGCACACAAACAAATCCAGCTGTCCATCGTTGTCGTAATCAAACCAGACGGCGCTGGAAGCCCATCCTGAGACCGCCACTCCGGCCTTTTCGGAGACATCGGTAAAGGTGCCATCGCCATTGTTACGATAAAGAACGCTGCGCCCATATTGTGTCACGTACAAATCCGGGAAGCCATCGGCGTTGTAGTCGCCCACTGCAACCCCCATGCCGTACCCACCCCCCGGCACACCCGCTTTTTCGGTAACGTCAGTGAACGTGCCGTCACGATTGTTATGGTAGAGAGCGTTGCGAAGGGGCTGCTTCGGTGTAAAGAAGTCGCACGGGCCGCTGTTGACAAGATAGATGTCCATCCAGCCATCGTTGTCGTAGTCCAGGAAAGCGCAACCCGCCCCCGTGGACTCAGGCAGGTACTTTTCCGCTGATTTCCCTGAAGTGTGAGTCCATGCGATACGGCTCGTTGACGGCGGAATCTCGATAAAGGGATAACCGGGTTCGCCCGCGCCCAGTGAGAATCGCGAAAGGCCGCTAGAAGCAGCTGCACCCATTAAAGTACGCAGAAGATCCCGGCGAGACCAGACTCCGCGGCACCGAGACTTGATCCAGGTTTCCAGGCTTGGCATAAGGTTCAGTCGTTCAAGCGCGCTGGAAGAGAAGGGTATCCGCTAGTTGTTGGGCGTCGGGACTTCTTGTGGCGACTGTTTCTGCGTGAATCCATCGGCCACTCTGCGACGCACTTTCTCCAAACTCTCAGCGGACTCACGCTGCAGTCCCGCCTCTCGGTTCGCATCTTCCTTGCGGCCCGCACCCGCATACGCCAGTGCCAATTGGTAGTGACCAGAGGGGCTATCAGGAGCAATCTTCTCGTAGTTTTCCAAAGGCGGAATCGCTTCAGTAAAACGCTTGGCCGAAACCAGGGAGGTCCCTAATCCGAGGTAAGCCTCGCCAAATCCGTTATCAATCTTTGTCGCCCGCGTGAAGTGACTGATAGCTGCCGCGGCATCGTTCCTTTCCTGCGCTAGCTGCCCCAAGACGTACTCCGCCACCGCATTGCGCGGATCAATGTCAAGTTCCAGCTCAAAGTTTCTTTTCGCCTGCTCTACGACTTCGGCTGCTGGCTGCGACTGCGAGAGCAACGCCCGTCCCAAGCGTGCGTGAATGCCCGGCAGCTGCGGATTCAGATCCAGTATCTTGCGATACTCCGCCGCCGCCTCATCCCACTTTCCCTGCTGTTCCAGCGCCTCAGCGTTGAGTTCGTGTACCTGGTAAGAGAAGGGTGCTTCGTGCGCCAAATCTTGCGAAGCTCGCAGCGACAAGTCGGAGTACGCATGCGTAGTGGCATAGAGTACCTCCGGATCTCGTGGAAAATCATGACTCATGACTGCGAGAAAATCCAGAGATTCGTAAGGGACATTATGTGTCATAGCGCAATGCAGGCCGTCCAATCCGATGCGCCTCTTCATATCTGGATCGGTGGCCTGATGGATCAGCCTCTTTAGCAAAGGCAAAGCTTGTGCGCAATGACCGCTCTCGGCCAAGGCCGCCGCGCGTTGCGTCTCGCCCTGAGCGCTCTTGGGAAGGCCCTTCGCCGCACTTTGGCCCCAAGTCCCAGCAGAGCCCATGGCGATGAGCAACGACAACACAGAGACAGCGAGGTATCGCAGGCAGCGAAGCATTGCTCGATTATATGACGAGAGAGTCACGGTTCAATCCTCCCTGGTTCGTCGATTCATGCCGCAATAGAAAAGGCAGGCGCTGTTCAGCGCCTGCCTTTTCTTCACAAAACACTCCCTAAAAGGAGAACTTTAGCGCGAGTTGCAGGATTCGAGCCGATTGTGAACCAGTGAGTCGGCCTAGAATTCCGCTGCCTTGATCAAACGACCCTCCCGCTGGACCGCCGGAGAACGTCCACACCGGATGGTTCAGGGCATTCAATGCTTCCAGTCGCAGTTCCAGTTTCATGGCCTCTCCAATCGGTATGCCCTTATGGAGACTCAGGTCCACATTCACATACTTCGGTCCCCGGACATTTCCGACGCCGCATGTGCCGAACGTGTTGTCCGCTGGATCGCTGATGTTCGAAGTGTCAAACCACTGGATGTAAGCCGGCTGACCTCCCTGCGCCGGTACGTTGCGGTTAACGATCTTGATTGGGCCGCTACAGTTGGGTCGACCTGACAAGGTAAAGGGCTCGATCCCACCCGTGTGGGAAGTGTCGCCGCCGATGCCCCATCCGCCGAATTCGTTCAGATTCAGAGCATTTCCGCTGTGCAGCGTCATAATTCCGCCGATTTCCCAGTTACCCAGGACGGCGTTGATCGCCGGATTCAGGTCGTGGCCAAACTGCTTGCCACGACCAATGGGCAGTTGATAGGTGACGTAGCTGCTCAGGATGTGGGTTTGGTCGTAGTAACACGGACCCCATTCTTTGCGGGGATTGTAGATGTTCTCCCATCCGGGTTGTCCACCAGAACTAGTAGCGTTCGTGCTGCCCCAGCCTGTTCCAAAATAGCCTGGCGAGTTGCTCATGCACTTCGACCAGGTGTAAGCAACCTGGCCTTCCAGCCCGTTGCCCATGCGCTTCTGTAGAACAGCTTGCAGCGCGTTGTATTTCTGGTCGGCGTTCGACATGTTGGTACCGGCGAGGGCACCGCAGCAGGCGAAAGCACCCGTTGGGCTAACCGCCTTTTGATCGGCGGCATAAAGCGATCCCGGAGTTCCGCACTGTGCACCCGGAGTCTGAGAGCAAGGGACCCCGCCGCCTCCGAGGAAGGGGCCGGCCACCTGGCTTACGATCAATTCTCCCGGCTGTGCAATCTTGCCTTGAGCGTTGAGGCCGATGCGTTGGGCAATGTCCTCGAAGTTAAGAAGGTGCGCTCCCCGTTGCCCCACGTATCCAATTTGGAAGGTTAGTGAGTTGGTGAGTTGATGCTGGATCGTGAGGTTCCACTGATCGATCATCGCAGGCTTGAAGTTCTGATCGTAGACTCGGATGCGATTCCCGGCATAGCAGGTTTGGTCGATTGTCGTGCAGGGATTGGGTTGCGTAGTTCCAAAGCCCCCGGACAAAGATCCTGCCCCTTGTTGCTGAAGGATGCCGAAGGGCAAGTTCAGCGTGAGTTCTTCGTTGCTGCCTCCGCCCTCCATGAATTCGGAGATGCCGAAACCACCGCGGATTACCGTCTTGCCGCCCAAAAACTCAGGCGTCCAGGAAAATCCAACTCGTGGCAGCCAATCGCCGATTCCCAGATAATTGTTGTAAAGCGCCTTGTTTCCGAACTTCGCCGTTCCATCCACACCGGTTGCGGTGAAGATCGTCCCCGTATTGAGACCGAAGTTGACCGACCGATTACCCACTTCATAGAGCGGAGTATGGTCCTCGAAACGCAAACCCAAGTTCACCGTCAGACGGGGTGTCACGCGCCAATCATCCTGCACATACACACCGAAAATGTTGCCGCGAAGCTTCGCCGGATTGCTTACCACTCCACCGGTGTCACGCAGCGATTGCGGACCCGCTGTTACGTTGCCTAACCAGAAGTCGGCAAGGCTGGAGCCAGTTAACGAATCGACGGTCAGGAAGCCCAGCGCGCCATTGTTTCCCTGGTAGATGTAGTTCTGCCGCTCGCGGACGAACTGGAAACCAGTCTTAATTTGATGGCGTCCATGGGTAAAGATCAAGTTGTCTTCAAACTGACCCTGAGTGTCGTGGAACACCTGGATCAGATTGCGCAGCCCAAGACTCGCTGCCCCGCCGTTGACACCCTGGATATCGATTTCCACCAGGCCCGGCGCCTGCTGATTTCCGCCGGCAATGCCGAGCTGTTCGCTGATGTTCCCGAGTGAAGATGTCGGAGTATAGCGCTGATCGAAGCGCACCGCGTTAAACCCGAAGCGAGCCTCATTCAGAATGCTGCCATGAAATGAGTGGGTCCAGTCGACCACCGCGTTGCGAACGGGCTGATCGCTGCCCTCCCCGGCCCCGGCGTTGCAGAACACGCAACCCGTGAACTCGGGCTGGCTTAAGTGCATTTGCGACCAGCGTCCGAAGAGACGGTCTTTATCGGACATCACGTAATCGATCTTTAGGTCGCCTTGATCGTTATTGAGGTTGTTTCCGGTTTTGTAAAAGAGATTGTTGGTCGCCAAGGTGTCTGCCTGCGGCAAAGGGTAGTTCTTTGCGAGGGCGAAGAGCGCAGTCGCTACCGAGCTGGGGCTGAGACCAGCAGCCGCTAGATTGTTGTTTGTGATCGGAGTGGGTTGCTGCTCGCCTGCGGGTATCTGCGCAGGGTTGGCGTAGAAAAGCTTATTATTCGGTGCCGTTGGCATCGGCGGGTTCTGTGGGATCTGACCAGAATATGGCACGATCAGCTGGTTGGGGTACACCACCGCTGTATTCTTGGGCTGGCCGCTACTATCGAGGTCGAGTGCGTTGGG
>Ga0137418_10000632_pt1 | contig 31711 bp, 39 predicted proteins | sample CZODoug3_1_2_16f_FD_122242 | JGI IMG/M metagenome (GOLD analysis project Ga0137418, IMG submission 122242) | Vadose zone soil fungal communities from Angelo Coast Range Reserve, California, USA - CZODoug3_1_2_16fungal (Hybrid Assembly) | ecosystem: Environmental > Terrestrial > Soil > Vadose... | reverse complement strand
ACTGAGTCCCGTCTTTTCTTTGATTCTCTCGATTGATCCTGACATTACTTTATCCTCAGTACTCGAATTTGTTGTTTCCGCATAAGTGATTCTGCTATCTCTGGATATTCAGACTTCAAGAGTTTTTGATCGAGGCTTGTGTGGTCTTGGCGGTTCCATGACGCAAGCTGTTTGCCGCCTTCATCAACGAACAGGAATTTATCTTCCAATGCATCGACACTGTTCAGTTCTGCGGCTATAGTCATGCTGAATAGAATCCTTCCTTCTCGCTCTTCCTTGTATTCCTCTAACTCCTTTATCTTCTGCTTGCACTCCTTCAATTCGCTGATAGCTTCGAGGGTTAGATCATCTACCTTGAAGTGGAACCCAGGGAATTTATCTAAGATCTTCCTGAACTCATCTTTGTTCTGCGGCATCGGTGGAACCTTAGCGAGGATGTGATTTTCCCAGAAGTTCACTGCCTCTTGCCGTAGATAGTTACCGAGGTCTTCGTCGTAGGGTATGTCGTAAGTGCGAAGATCATCGGTACCCAGAAGAACGACTAAGCGCGCATTCTTACGACCGGTGCATAGCATCCCATAGGTTACTTGAGCAGCATAATAATCTGGTATGTCATCCGTCCCTTGTTCGCCAAACTTCTTAGACATAAAGGAAGAAGCGCTCTTTATCTCTAGATTGAGAATTCTGTCTTCAATATCCTGCTCCTCGGCATCAATCTCGGCAGCCATAAATGGATATTCTGGGTGCGTATAGCGATTATTTCTTCCTACGATGGCAGTATTGTATTCAGATACGTACTGATCCAGTATCAAAGGCTCAAACCGAGTTCCACGCTTGAGTCGTATCTCCTTTTCTGGGTTATACTCCGGCTCCGAGATTCCAAGCTTCTCCTCGTAGAGCTGAAGGGCTGTTTTCCAGGGGCTCACGCCGATGATGGCCGCTATATCGCTGCTTCCGATGTGCTTTGACCTATCCACTATGGGCCTCGATCCATGCTTGCCTACGCAATAGATGGCCTTGATGCATCATCTCTTCAGTAGCATCGATAATGGTTTGATCTTCTGGCATGTTGAGAGAAGACCAGTCCGGATGCTTGGCGAGGTATTTGTTCGAAGCCTTCAGGAAAGACTTTGCCGCCGACTGGGCTTGTAGGATCGAGATCACTCTCACTTCTTCACCTCCGCGATAACCCATGTCGCACCCAGTGCGTTCAATGTTGCCTCAGACGGCCTAGATCCACCCCTGAGTATGTTGTACGCCTGCTGAAGGCTGATGCCGGCCTTATCAACAAGCCATTTAGCCCCGCCACGATCACGGACAAGGTTTAGATATTCGTCATAGCCATAGAATGTCTTTTTCATATCCTGAGACTATCCCATCTTTTTATGGTTGTCAATATAGAATATTAGAAAATAAGTATTGACGTATTCTTTCACCTGTTCTATTGTTGAGGAACTGGAGAAACACATATGGACATCACGTTGACCTTAGATTCCGCATCAGCCGACCTAAAGATTGCCAGAGGCCACGAAAAGAACCAAAACTTCGATGGCATGAAAGCATGTGTCGATGCTGCAGCACGTCGCATTGACGCTGTGACCGATTATGCAATAAAGCTCAGCATGGTTGTACCGTCTAGGGCTATGTGCCTGATGCTGGACTGCATGCAGATGCAGGATGATCTTGCGGATTGGGCAGAAATGTTGAGTAACTTCGCGGAGGCGGCCAAGTCAAAGGTAAACGCGTCGAACTACCACGAGCGCCACAAATTCTTCCCGGGGGTACAGTAATGCGACAACCAGATGCCAATTCGGGACGATGCGACCGTTGCGAAGAATATAGCGCGGAAAGATATCTCTATGAGTACATAGGAAGCTATGGACCAGATTGTGACTTCCTTTGCGAAGCATGCTATCCAAAATGCACTCTCTGCAATAGCGAGTTTGCGGGAGATGAGGATCTCTGCGAAAGTTGCGAAGCAATTGTCGAACTGGAGGAGAAAGCGTGAATTCTTGGATTTGCTCATGGTTTCGCCACAAACTCCGCACCGTGCAGACGTTCGAGAACGGTAGCTGGAAGCAGCATTGCACGCGGTGTGATCAGTACTTTGTGTTCAACCGGGAATATAAGGTTTTCGTAGGTTGGACACCATTGGTTGAAGAGTTTTACGTTGAGCTTACAGGATCGAGGACAATCCTTTGAATATCGATCAAGCAGTGCATATTGCAAAGCGTCTCCGACCGGATACAGGGCTTAGTAGATTTGTCTATTACTCAAATACCCACGAATGGGTAATAGAGTATTTTGGTGGGATGCTTTCATTCGCCGGGGGTACTATCCGCGAGGCTCTCTATCAGGCTGGCTGGGATGGAGTCTATGAGGATTACCACCCGACATTGCATGTAGGAAAGCAGACGTATGACGAGTTTTTCATGGTAGATGCTGAGAAGGACGGACATAAGTGGACTGCAGATGGCCGTGAGGACTATCCATTCCTATCGCTCGAGATGGCCGAAAGCTATCGCGATATGTGGTCTAAGGATCATCCAGATACGCAGTTCAAGATCGTGCGCTATATGCGCTGCGAAGAAGGAAATAAGGTGAATTGATCATGATAAGGCGTATTCTGTGGTTAGTATTGGGTCGGCCTGATGACTTCAGATTCCCGATCAAACGAATCCTGGAAGGGAAACAGTGAGCCACGATGAAGTACTTTCTGCTCGCATTACTGCCGATGGTTACAAGACATTCCGCATGTTGTTCTATTGCGTTATCTATCTCGGAGTTCTCTGTAGCCCGTTCCTGGCCCTAGCAGCTTGTGTTTATGGCTGGAAGGTCATCGAGTTGCTTGTGACGCGTTAGCTATTTGATGCCAGGGAACCTCTTATGGACCTTGGCGTCAATAGCTTTCTTCTGCGGAGGACTCGCAAATGCCGACGCACGAGCTAGAGCGTTCCTGGCATGATTTTTATCGAAAATCGGGAATTTCCTTTCAGCTGGCAATGCGAAGGCCGAGCTGGGAAGGTCGTCCCTGTGCTTCGAGGTTAGCTTTGACATTTCCATTTCTCCTTAGATATTTAGCTAGTTTGTTGAGTAATTCTGGATCGTCGTAGCAGAGTCCTAAAACCCTATTGCACCTATCGCATATCCATCCTCTGAAAACTCCAGTAGCATGACAATGATCGAATACTACTCTAATGTGAAGCTCTCGACATACTTCACATGTGTCAGGCCGAGGCCTACCGGCTTCTTTGACCTTTTTATCGTCCTGTCTTAGTTTGTATGCTCGAATCCTTCTCTTATTTCCTACTGGATCCTGCTTGCGACGCGCTCTAGCATAATGCATTTCACAGAACCCTCGTCCCATTATTTCCTTATCGCATCCCTCTATCTGGCATACAATTCCCTTCCACGACCTAACCTTCCTGAGAGGTAATTCTGCGTCTCCATATCGATAAAGTCTTTTGTAATGAGATCGGCACAGCCCTTGAGCTGTTCCAGGTAAGTTTGCCTCTCCATGACAATCTGGTATTTTACACTTGGCCATGAATAGGATAATAACACGATATATCCTAGAGGAACTTTACTGCAATTGCTATACCGCCGCCAAACCCCGCGCCAAGACCATACAGGAAAGCCTTGAACTTTCCTTTACGAGCTTCAGCCTTCACCGCTGACACTTGAAGTTTACAGGCCATGGCCGCATCGCCGATCTGGGTGTTGAGTCCGGTAACCTGCTCTTGAAGCGTCGATTGGAACTCGGTCATACTGGAAATCTGCGAATCCTTGTTTGCGATGATCGTATTCGAGTCCTGGAGGTTCGCTGTGAGGGCTGGAAGCTGTTCTAGAGCTGATACCGTGGCCCGGCTGCCTGCGTCGCTTATAGACAAGCCTGAGGCCGTAGCGGTGATGTCTGCTGGCTGGAGTGAGGCCAGATTCTCCCAACGAGTCGCCAGTTCAGGCAAAGGTAGCGTCTTATCGACCTTCTGCTGCACCACGGTGGCCGTCGATCGCACCTGGATGGCCTGTAGAAGCGCCGCGTTCTCCTGGGACACCTGCACTACCAGTTGGGTCAGAGTATCGCCCTGGGACTTCACCTGCGCGGCCAGATTGGTATTTATCACAACTTGCTGTGCGAGCACCGCATCGGCCTGAAGAGACTTCTTATCGGCGACCGCAGCGGAATGATCCAAGTACTTCCAAATAAGAAAGCCTGCAACAAGCAGGCCTAGGACAACGAGAAGGAATCTTTCATGCGTTTTAATCCATGATTCTGTCACGCTTTGGGCTCCTCTGGCTTGTCCTCTGGGGCGTTGACGTTCTTGATATCGCCCGTTTTAGTCGATTGGCTCTGCGATTTACCGGTAAGAAGAGTTGCTCCGATGCCGAGAACCATCGTTGCACCGTTTGCTAGATCGCGGAAATTTGACTTATCTGCCATAGCTACAGCAGCTAGGCCGACGATAATCAGAGCACAAGCAATAAGTTGAAGCCGTAGTTCCCCGTGATCGTTCATACCGCCTCCATGAACAGATTTTTGCACCATTCGTTACGTTCTTCGCTTGGTCCATTGCGGTGAGATTGTGCAGCCGCTAAACCCCAATTATGAGCCAGTATAGCCGCATAGAACTTAGGATATTGAGCCCTAAATCTAGCTGGTCCCAGGTTATAAGTCATATCTATTAGACCAAGCTTTACCGAATCCGGATACGCATCATAATCAGGGAAGTATCGTCTCAGGACAACCTCGAATGCATTTACTTTAGCTGCAAGTTGTCGATCAATCTCGGCCTGGGGAAGAATCGGCGATTCTGAATGATAATAAAACTTTGGTAACTTGTTAGGAATCATGTCCTTGACCCTTGCGAAATCAGTGGCGATCTCAATTTGTGCCGAGGAATCGCCAGCGGAGTTCATAAAAGGCAATGCAGACGCTGCGAAGACATTCGGCAGCATGAATCCAATGCCGACGGTCACCAAGCCGACCGAATCTAGGTACATGTAAGGAACTGAGCCTTCCCATCGTTTCAGAGAATCGTAGGATGTCTGTAGGTAGCTCATGCCTCAAGTATAGCTTGCGAGGGCTCATTTTCAGGCATAATTGTGGCTTTCCCCGTTGGGATCTAATAACCAGACCCTTCTTTGGAATCGGTAGTTGAATCTAATCTAGCCAACCCCTGAGCACATGTACCCTTTTTCTTATCGATCCGCTAGGTCCGGGATGCAAGCCACCAACAGCGCCCGGAAACTCGCCTTTCAGCGAGAAGGGCAGTTCCTCAGAAATTTAGGAATCCCCGTTGGAGCAGACTACCGGCGACATGGCCATCAAATAGCTGCTTTGGACTTTGCTTCCCAAAAACTGAATTAGATTGTATGTTCTGGGATTTACAGCCTTTTCTCATCCTATTTACATTTCCCAGACCGCCCGGATGGTTCCGTGAAGCGGATGTAGCATGAAACCTCAGCAACATCAGCTTGACATAAACCTGCATCCAAGTCAATATGGAGATGCGGGGTTGACAGCGAATCAATCCTGACCCAGCCATGTAGCCGACCTCAGCAATCAGCCAACTTGGCAACCCCGCACCTTCTGATTAGCCTCTTCATAACTGGAGAGGCTTTTCTGTTGGTAACGTTACGTCGAACGTTTTATTTCACGAATGATGTTTATCCACAGGCCGAATAGCGCTATGGTTCTTTCACGAGGGAAATAACATGTTTGACATATTGGTAGGAACAGCAGCAGCAGTTTTTTTGGGTGGAGTAGCAATCAGCTTATTCGTGATCGTTCTATTGTTCTGGATGAATCAGGACCCTAAAGAAGAGCGCGAGGCCGCCAGAGATGCCGCCAGTAAAGCATGTTCTGATGCCATTGGGAACTCAATAAAAGCTGCTATGGCGGCTAAGACTTCTTCTTCTTCGGTGGGATAAGATAGCTATTTCTACCGCTCGATATAGCTTTACCTGTTTCCGATGCACCTTTTCCGAACTCCTGTGCAGCACGTCCGGTATATGCCGTGCCGCGAGCGAATAGATCACTCCTCGTCGGAAGTGGCGTGGAAATAGGATTATTGAATCTATCCACACCTGATCTAATAAGAGCATTAGAATCAGTGGTGTTCTTTAGGAATTTCTGAGTTCCATAATCGATAAGAGCATTCTTGACACCATGACTCACTGCGATCTTCTCTGGAAGAGATATCGGGTCATGTCGTCCGAACACATTCTCTCTATTCCCGGCTACATCTCCAATCTCGGATAGGGTTCCATAGGCATTCTGATTGGCACGTATATCGGATTCTGGGATGTCATTGAACTCCGCAAGGTTTTTGTAGACAAGGTTACGAGACGAATCATTGACTGCCTTGATGCGAGCCGTACCGGGGTTAGACATCGCAGCATTCTGATCGCCCATCTCTTTGTTGTAAAAAGAGTTTAGCTTCGCATTTGTATCTTTCCGTATTTCATCGACGGTGCCAAGAGTCGGTTTCTGAGGTGATACCATCTCCGTATTCGTGATTGGCTTACCGAACTGGTCAAGGATAGGGCTCGTGGTAGTAACTTCACGTGGCGTCATGTCATATGGAGAAGCCTGGCGTGCCGTAGTATCAATTATTCCCGGAGTTTCGAAACGATTTGTCGCAGGAATAGAGTTCATCTGCGGCTGGACCATCGAGGTCGTATCTAAAGGCGTATTTGCATGAGGATCTCTCCATGCCGCATATTGCGTATTCTTAGCCTCTCTAGCAGCATCAGTCGCGGAGCCAAATTCTCCCAAGTTTTGTGGATTAGGATTCTGTTTCAGAATATCTGGAAGGCTACTGGTGAGATTAGATGGGCCAACTTTTGAAGAAATAGAAGGCTTCAGGGCTCTTGTAAGAACATCACCCGATTCGCCAGGTACCAAGAAACGAGTATTCGCTAAAGCTCGTGCATCCTTAGTGGCTCCCGCATACTCTCCAATCTTTCCGATAGCGCTAGAAACTGCGCCAGCACCTCGAGCTGCCAATCCTAATGCTTTGGATGCACCAATAGGTGCTGCATAATCGGTCGCTAATCCAAGAGCCGCCGGCACGCCACCTTCACTTTTCGCTTCATCCTCAACCGCTTTGCCCCATGGGCCAGCGATAGGAACCGCATTGATGATGGATTGCCGCGCACCCTCCCAATTACCTTGCTTCGCGTAGTTAGCCGTATCCTTCAAGGGTTGGATGGATGGCTGCACAAGAGCGCGATAGGCAGGAAGTGCCGCAGGACCGAAAGCGGATGCTGCCAGCTCCCCACCATTTTGAGCGGGTGCTGCGATACCGCCGATGCCTTTGACCATATTCGTGATATGCTTCGCAGGGACTCCTGCATAGGTTCCGGGATCTCCGAATATCTGTCCTACATCGCTCGGCTTCATATTCACCGGCGGCGCAGCGGGGAAACCGGGAGGTGCTTGTCCCGGAGGCAACCCTGCTACATTCTGCGGTATCGGTGAGGACGGGATCGGATCATCGTACTCGGGATACTTCGCAATTACCTTTGCGGACAGAGTTGCATCATCAATATCGTTGTACTGCGGATACTTCTGGCGAAGATTGGCGAGGACTTGCGGCGACATTGGCATTAGCGAATCCCCATTGGATCAGAAGCACCCTTTTTGGCTGGTGGGTTGGACATCGCAGCCCCACCCTTCGATTTATTGAAGTTGCTCCCCTGCGTCCGCACAGTACCGGCGTTCTCAAACCGCTTATTCGCCTTCGTAAGCTGGTCGACACCGGCGATCGCAGCAGTTGGATTGTCCTTGAACTGACCAATCGCATTGTCGAGCGCGGTAAGTGCGGCCTCAGAACGTCCACCAAAGGTACCGGCCAAGTGATCAGCCGCAATGGTGCGCGCCGCGACGAATCGCTGTGCATCCGGATCCTGTGAGCCAATCCACTGACGGAACTGCGAAGACTGACCATAGCCGGGACCGAACATGCCCTTGTGCTTCTGCATGATATCCTTGATATCTTTGAGCTGCTCATCTGCAGATGCTGCCATATCGCCCTTGTTTCTCTCGGTTCCAGTCGGACGAACGTTCTGCTGGAAAGCCGAACCGATTGGTATATCATCATCGCCGATCATGGCCCCCGGGAGCGGGTTACCCTGCATATCGGTACCACGTGACCGCATCATGAATGTCTGGGTGCTGAGGTTGAGGCGCTGCGATGCCGTCGAAGCGTTCTGACGCGCAACTGCGAGTCGAGCTTTAGCAAGTTGATTGGGTACGCTGTTCGGATCTCCTTTTTGCTTATTGACCTCAGTCTGGGCGTCGCGAAGCTCTTTCTGCGCCTTCGTGCTATCGACCTGGGCCGAGGTAAGCTGATCTTGTAGCGCCCGCCGCTGTGCTATTGGCGATTTCTCATCCGGAGCGAAGCTGGCAAGATTACCCTGTTCATCGTAAACCGGAACCATCCCCAACTTGGCAGCATCAGTAACAGCCTTCGCTTTACCTTTAGTGTCATCGCCAATAGCGCCCGCCTGAGCCGTCGACTTGGCCGCTGCAGCATTACGTTGTGCAATCTGGCTCTGCGTGTCCTGGAGGGCCAATTGCGCCTGAACGGGAGCCACTACAGCGGACTTATAGCGCTCTATGTTGACTGTAGGGATGTTTCTGTCGTGCTGACGCTCGCCCTGCACGTAGTTGATTCCCGCGCTGGGATCTCCCTTGAGGCCGCCGGCAGCGCCAAGCAGTCCAGCGATGATTGCAGAACTGGTTTTATGACCAGCCAAAGAAGGCTTGTCGAGCATGTTCGGATTCGCTCCAACCCATTCTCCATAAGACGGAATGTTCGGAATCTGTCCCGGTGTCTGCGCTGCCAGCGGAGACGGTGCCTGTCCCTGCATGGAAGGCGGAAGGATTGCGGAAGATGTCGGCATTGGAGCAGATCCATTTGGCTGCGCATAGGGAGCGTAGGACTGCGGTATTGTGGGAGCTCCTCCCATAGGATTTCCCTGTGGGAGAGTGGGAGCTTGCAGGTTCTCCGATGTCATCTGTGGTGGCATAGAGGTTCTACCACCAAAGTTACCCATCCCAGCTTGCTGCAGATGAAGAGACTGCGCATAGGCTGTGGCATCGTTAGGATTATCGAAGTTTCCTAGATTCTGGCCTGTCCTCTGCGCGTAGGCGATGGCTTCCTTGTTTCCCATCACATGCGGCGCACGACCGTCTGCCCCATCGCTCACTGTGGGAATAAGATGCTCTCCGCGATCATCCCCATAGCTCATAGAGCGAACAGTACTTGAGCTTCCGTCCGGATTCTGGACAATAGGACGATCTAGCACGTTGATGTTGCCGGGTGAGGTCTGTCCCTTTGGATTCTGTGGAGGAAGATTAGGAGGTGTCCAATGGAATAATTTATCCGCCATCGGAGGAGTCGGATTCGCCGGAGTATTAGGTGCGGGCTGCGGTGGGGGCGCAGGCATGATCGACTGCCCCGGCGGAACAAGGGAGTTGATCACCTTCTGGCTGTTCTGCGGATCGGCAGCCCATGCAGCGAAGCCATTCCCTGCAGGCGTCGGCATCGGTGCCTGCGGAATGATGTTCTGGAGAGCAAGCGCTTCTTCTGGAGTAGGAATTGAGTTAGCCATTATGATTTCACTGCTCCTATGATCCCGCCTGCTGCTCCCAGACCACTGCTTACGATCGACGTCAGAGGATTCTGCTTCTGCTGCGATGCTGTTCCATAAAGTGAAGTATTCGTCGAGTTAGCATTCGCATTTCCTGTAAGCGCCGCGTTCTGCTGATTCGTCCCGTAGGCCGACAACGCATTGTTCGCATTCCAGTAGTTCGCGAGCGCATCCGAGAGCTGCTTCTGAGACATGCTGGTGTAGGCTGTCGAGTTGGTGGCAGCCTGGTCCGCATATGCCTTGCGCTGAAGGTCGGCGTCGAATCCTGCTGGCGTCGCTCCCATACCACGCGAGTTTAGATTCTGAATGGTCGTACCAACCGAGTTGTTGGCCGTGTTCGCGTTAGTGTTGGCCTGGCTGTTGTACTGATCCTTGTATGTCCCAGTCAAACCAGTTTGATTCAATGAGTTGGGGTCAAGGAACTGAGATTCCGTTCCGCCAGAATACTTACCTGTTGCCGGATCAATCGTGCCGAACTGAGAGGCCGCTGTCTGGTTAGCAGTCTTCTGAGCTGCTGCGGCATTCGCGGCCTGTGTGGCTGAAAGTTGGGTTGCTGCGGCGGACGATGATTGCTGTGTGGATTTGTCTACCGGACTGCTTCCCATTTGGGCTCCTATAGCTTCGGAAAGTGCTTTATGAAGAACATAGAGCCCTTGAAACAACGAAACCAGCCAAGTCGCTCACTCCATGATAGTAACGTCTTTGACCTCGTTACCGCTAGTAAAAACCGTGGGCCCACCTTATTGCGAGCAGGATCTTTGATATATTCCTCACACGCAAGATAGAGAAGGAGCATGGTACGAGACTTTGTAATCTTGGGATGTTTCTTTGCTGCCGGGAGAAGCATGAGTGGTTCCGGATTCCAACACATGCGCAAGGGAAGCACGCCGATCAGATCCCCATCGCATTCGCCAACCCAGACTCTGCCCTCTACCAGTTCTGCAGATGGGCCAAGCTGTTCAGCAAGATAGGGAAACTCATCCGTTCGAGCTTGGCGTATCAGAAGTGGCAACTTGCATCCCCGCTTCCACCATTTTCGCATGAACTGCGTCGGCCTGATCGCCAATCATCTTGATTCCGTCTGCGATCGCCTGCGCGACATCGGAGACATTGGAGACGTAGACCGTAAGAGGGTTCGTGACGCCATAGCCGTTATCGACCTTGATGTCTACCGCACCGCGCTGTAAGTCGAAGGTTCTACTAAGCTCTTTCGCTGCCATGAATCACCTATGCGTCTAAGTATTTCACGTTATGGACGAGAATCTTTTCTTTTCCTGCTCGGTAGACGCCGCCAGGGCATTTACGAACTACCTTCTTCGATTTTTTCACCACATGCTTGATCGAGTCCGGCCTCTTCCACTTCGAATAGCCAAACTCATCTTGCACATTGATGCGCGACCAGGCGGTGAGCTCCTTAGCTTTCTTCCATACTCCCACCATTGTGTCAGGATGCATCATTACTGAATCACCGCTCGGCCCAAGTCGAACCTCAACCCATTCTTCGCAATCGGCAAGCTCCGAGATTGTTCCATGTGGAACATCGACGATCGTCCCTTCCTCGACACATCCTCCGCGATATCCTGAATCGGTCGCAGCCGTGCCACCGCCGCCAACGGCTCCGGTAGTAGGATTCCCTGTCACAGTCACGACTACAGGAGGCGTGTTGCTATATCCCGTTCCGCCATTGGTTACCGTATAAGAATTGATGTTTCCACCAAAACCAGAGACGTTTGCTGTCGCTGCTGCACCACTTCCACCCCCACCACTTATGCTAACTGTAACGCTACCAGATATATATCCGCTCCCTGCGGTAGTGGGATTCACTTGAATGATATGACCACTCGGAAGATCTACCAATGCGCTCGCGGTTGCTCCGCTTCCGGTAGCTCCACTTGCAGTCAAAGTAAGGAACAGGCCGACATATTCAAAGGAATCAGGAAGCGTCCCAGGATAGCCGGTAGTTTGTAGATAGGAAGAATACGTCTTGGCTACAGTGTCGTACATGATGAAATAATTAGTGTTATAGGTCAAGCCATTGATGACGCCATTGACGCGAGAGAGGGAACCATATCCCGTGTAATGCGTATAGCTTGTGCCGGGGCCGCCGGGGCCATAGATGCGACATATCGCGTTCGTCCCACTATCAATCGAATCAATCGTCGCATTGTTCGTCGTGTTGCCGGGAACGTTCGGCGGAATCGTCGATGAGGTATAGGTGATCGTCGGCGAGCCCGGCCCCGATGGTAGAGAGTCGCCAGAAGCCGAATGCGCCACGATGTAATATGCCCAGTCGCCAGTCAGTCCAGCCGCATCGACATAGTTCACTGTGCCTTCGGTCGTAGCGGCCACCGTGGCGATGTTTGTTGCTGTGAGAAAGGTCTCATCACGCTGGCTGCGGTAGACGAAGTAGGAGATTACCCACGATTCTCCGGAAGAGCGCCAACTCACTTGGTTCCCACCAGAGAACTGCACTACGATCGGAGTCCCGGGAGCCGCCGGAACCGTGCGTCCAGTCCCAAGAGTCAGCGTCGCTGAACCGGATATGGGCGATGTGATGCCTTCCGGGGTGACGGCCTGCGCAGTAATGGTTACTGTCTCGCCGGTCGCATCGAGATTGAAGGAAACAGGAGAGGACCCACCTTGCGCGACCGATACTGGAGAGGGATTCCCATGATAACCGGCCACAAAGATGCGAATCGAGTTCTGCGGATCGACGCCGCCCACATTGACGAAGACGCGCACCGCGCCATTTACGACGGAATCATGAGAGGCGCTGATCGAGGTTGGTTGTGCCGGAGCTGTGAGATCTGGATTCAGAGAGATTGTCTGCGGACCGACAAGTGTCGATGTGCCGCTCGTTCCTACCGGGTTCAGCCGCAACCAGTAGAATGCTTGCGAGATCGAAGCTACGTTCGCAGCATCGGGAAACGCATAATCGAGAACCTCAATCGAACTCCACGTCTGCACTACCGTAGCCTGCGCGGAGTCGCGCACTACCGCGCGGAGAAGATTGATCGAGAGAATCCCTTGCGTTGTCGACACATGGAAGGCCACATCGACGCCACCAGTAGCCGTGTTCTGGGTTACCGTGAACGATGAGATAGCATTCTGCAGGATAGCCGGAGACGAGATTATCTTTCGTACTTCATTGATGATCGGATCGTTGACAGTATGTGGTGTCGTTTGGCTCGCCATCAGGGCATACCGTCGTAAAGTGGTGCAGCATAAAGAATTACCTTCTGAATCGCGACATCGTAATTCATAGGAACCGATGCAGAAGTGGAAGACAATCCAAAGTTGAGACGAAGATAACGCCCAGAGTTGACATCAGGAACCTGCATCTTCGCTCTCACGCAGAAATATGACTCGCCGGTCTGTGTTGGAATGTTCCGAAGGTCAAGTAACGTCGCTGCAATCCCTCGAGCGGAGTTCTCTGGCGCTTCCAACACGGTAGCCGACACGGTGATTACCGCTTCTGGTCCTCCCTGCCCCATGATATCCGCAGGAGCATCCACGAAGATGTCCGCCCAATAGAACCTGCTCTTTCCCTCTATAGGAGAAAACCAGGCATGAGAGAACGCGGAGTTGTAGTCAACGCTATTGTCTTGGAAGCCGTCAGGGAAGCGGTAGACGTTTCCAACCTGATCTCCAACGAAGAGATAAGGAACATTGCCGACCTTGACCAGGGCGCTCGCAGTCCAGTAGTCCGTGGGAAACTTATCAGTCTGAAAGAGTGTATTCGTTCTCTGGAACTCAGCATTCTGGCCGCCAATTCCATTGCCCGGAACTCCCCAGATAGAGAGCCAGTCAGTGCCGGCAGTGGCAGCATTGGCATTCGAGGTGCGTCCCATGATTCCGATGAAGTGTCGGAGTCCATAAGAATACCAGTGCAGCCTCGCATCAGAAATATGGGTGCTATCGAGAGACTCCATACCCACCGTTCCAAAGAGAATGCTCGCTACCGCCGCACTCAGTTCCATTGGGTGATTGTCGGTTCCATCCCAGAGCCAGAAGCGTTTCGATTGAGACATGAATACTGTCCCATATGGCGTCTGACATACAGCGTAGCGACCAGCCGCGCCAGGGCTTGCTATACGGTCTTGTTCGGTGAATGTGGAGGCATCGTATCCCGTATAGACGAACCAGTCGTCAGCGGACGATACAGCGAGAATTGTTCCCTGATTGAGAGAGATCGCCGCCGTGGCCTCGCGTGCGCCAGCTGGGATGTTGAAGAAGAGACTCAGTGGGAAGGCTTCATCTGGTATTCCAATCGTGACCGTTGCGCCGCCACTCAGGCGGATCTGATTCTTTTCGATCAAAACCTGCCGATTCTGGAAAGTCGTCACAATGTGTGATGGCGGTGCAGGATTGTTGTCGAAAGGAGCCAAGCGTGTCTGATCGAGAAACTCATCGATAATCGTGTCTGCAAAAGTCGTTGTTGCATTCGTAATCTCGGCTTCGAAGAAGAAAGTCGCCGATGTATCGATCGGACTATCTGACGTGGCGAAGATCCACTGATGCGTTACCTGTGGATCGGTCGACGGAGTCATCGCGGAAAGAGTTATGACCGCATCCGTAACTGGCCCCGTGAATGCGGACATCGCGGAAGGTGCCGAGATGCTGACTCTTTCGATTCCTAGGCTGTCTGTGTACTTCGAGACATAGCATCGCACATAGCGACGACCATAGGTGAGCGTCAGGGTTCCCGCGCTGATAGAGATAGCTGGTGCCGTTGCAGGAGCAACAATGCCCCATCTCCACATCGTGAGAACACCTGCATTATCGACAAAGCGGAGAGCATCGAACCCGTTGGTCGCATAAGCCACAAAGGCGTTTTCTACCCACTGAAGTGGTTCGGAGCTGAATAATCCAGGCAGCCGCACTTCGCCGGTACCATCAGCGTTCATGTAATACAGGTCTGCCATCCGCTGAACAAACACAAACTGCTTAGAATCAACAGATCTCTCAAAGTTGAAGATGGATTGTACTTGCCGGCCAATAACAGGAGATTTCACAAGCGTGTAGCCGGGTGCTCGCCGTACCTGCTGATCGCTCATGATCATGACATTGCTTGCAGCTGTAAGCGTTCCCATCGCTTGCGCAGTCAGGTTCACCGCTGTATTCTTGCCGGAGAATGCTGCAATGGGGAAAGACTTGATACCCCTGATCGCCATCTAGATCCACCCACCGAATAGCTTTACCTGTGGAGGAGAGGCGAACTGACGCTGGCGCATAAGCGATGTCAGCCACTGTGTCTTGGTCTCTGCAGAGGCAGCATAGCGATCCGCTAGAGTATCGTCATTGTTCCGCATTAGCTCCATGCATCCCCAGTCAATCAAGGCCGACTCGGCATCGTCCGGCAAGTAAACCTTCGTCGAACCGTCCCGTACCGGTACCCAGGCAACGGTATAAGCGATCTGGACAAAACGAGTCTGATCGATGGCTGGTTCCACCATGATCTGCTGAATCTGCGGTGCACCGGGCGATACGCTGATCGAGGTAGCGGGAAGGAAGGGGCCATAGAAGCTGAACCGAGACTGCTCCCCATAAAGACCGCCGTTGTAGTAGTTCCCGAAGAAGCCGCTCTTGTCCTGCGCATGTTCGATAACGTCCTGTAGCGTCGTTGCCGCCATCGGGTGCCATCGCTCGGTCGCCGTGGCGCGCTCCGCAAGATGAAGAATCTGATCAACGTCGGGAGGAAGCGAATAAGTCTGCACATTCGGCGTAAATGTCAGCGTTGTCTCATCAAACTTTACAAAATACCCTCTATGTTCACGGAGAATCCGAGTATAGAGCGTCCATCCTGCCGCGTTGATAGCATTGTAGATATCTGCATCAGACTGCGAATAGTAGCTCTTCCTATCGAGTTCTCCGTAAATATAGGGGGTATTCATTTGGTTGTCGATACTCCTGTCGGTGCTGTCATGCTTCCGATCAACTGATTCACTGTCGCCTTGAGCGCATCAATCTCTTTCTGAAGATCGCTCTTGCTGGACGCCGATGCACGCTCATGTTCGATCACCTGCACGGTATCAGCTGGGTCCGAGTAGCCACATTCCTGCAATGCCAGCTTGAAGAGGCCCTGCGCCGCGCGCGGTACGCCACCAGCCTGCTTTACCTGAGAGACAACCTGCATCCACTCGCCACACTTGCCGCGAAGGAAGTCCATATAGAGGGAATCGCCAAGCTTGCGTGCTGCTTCTTTCGTATCAGCGACATTCGGATCTGAAACGCGAGGATTCGGGTCGATACGGACAACGCCGACCGCGCGGTAGAGCTGCATGATGCGCTCAAATAGCTTGGGGATGATGATCTCCTGTTCGCCATACTGGTCGCCACCGTTCACGATGACCGACTTAGGGATGACGAAGAAGCCCTTTTCCGGCATGTCCAGAAGGTGATAGGCTGGCTGATACGATCGCGGATCGCCCTGCAGCCTGAACGGATGGTCATAGGCGAGGTTCTCTCGAACGGCTTTACCAGGGTTGTAGAAGAGAAGCATGTTATCAGGGACTTCGTTTAGTGCTGATCCTAAGTGCTCTTTCATTCGGTTCTCCTTTGGCCTGCTTTGCCCTAAGACAGAATCAGACTCTTGGTGGGTTAGGGTTAGTGGATCTCGGACATATCATGCGTTTGAATCAAAGAGTGCGCCTCGTGGAGCTGTCGGCGATTGATTTGTGCGCTGTGGGTATAGACATCGTCAATCTTGGCTTGGCGTTTGGCCTCGTCCTCGGCGAGAGCGTTCTCGTTGGAGAGGTGGAAGTTTTCCGCTGATCCATACTTCGACCAGGCGTCCATCTCCTTCAACTTTGCGATTGTCCTCTCGTTCAGGGACATGTACTCTCCGTTATCTCCTTCAACCGTAAGGACATGATGTTGGGTATTGTCCTCCGCCTTCCGCTGAATCATCCAACGGTCGTGGAACCGGTTGTAGAAGACGCATAGCGCAGGATCAACGTCTTTGAGGAGTCTGAGGAACCAGTCTGGGACGACTCGGTCATTCTTGGCGGTTTCGGGTAACCAGAGGGCCATGTCGCTAGAATACAGCAACATATAAGGTAACGGTACCAAAAAGAAGGGCCACCTTATTCGGGTGGCCCTTTCGCGAGGTAAGAAGGAGAGAGATTATTTCGCGTACGCCGGATTCAGCGTGTTATAGGAAAGAGCATCGATCAGGCAGTTTGCATTCGCCTGGTAGTAGATGAAGTTTCCCGACTCCACGAAGTATGCGTAGTAGGCGGCGAATCCGGGAAGAGCCTTCAGGATGCTTCCATCCATGTCAGAAGGGCCCCAAGGGGTGATCGATCCGAATTTGATCGAGTCGAGGTTGAGAGCCATCACGACAGCCGAGGGGATATCGACACCCTTGACGATCTTCTTATCGTCGAAGGTCAGAGTGGAGAAACCCTTATCGAGTTCCATCGCCATGAAGCGCTTCTGAGCGAATCCAGATGCCTCATATTCAGCCCACTGCGCCAAGCCAACCCAGAACTCATCTACTTCGAGCCCCGAAGAGCGATAAACGGTATCCATCGCGCTGCGGAGAAGTGATTCGGTGAGTGGCTGACCGGCAGCATTGATGATATTGGCTGCCAGAAGAGGATTGGTTGCCGTTGACTGTCCTTGGAAGGTAATGCCTTGATTGCGAAGCATCCCGAGAGGAGCCACATAGGACTTGTTCACCTTGTTGGCACCACGAACTACGAAATCGCCAACTGCAGTAGCTGAAGGAGCTACTGAAAGGACGATGGTGGAAGTCGTCCCATTGACAGTAGGAGTGATCGATACAATCGTTGCTCCTGTCCCGCCAGTACGGGAAGTTGTCAGCGTTGAATCGAATATGTCGATGAGATCTCCAACTTGGAGATTCAAGGAACCATACTGAAACTTTGCAGTTCCAATCTGAAGTGTCTGCGTGGTTGTAGCAGAGATAGCTGCAATCAGGCTGAGAACACCAGAACCATCGCCCGAAGAGATATCGATGTTCGCAACCTTCTGAAAGTCGCGAGTGATGCCCTTCATTTCATTGGTTTTCTGATCGATGAACGCCTGGAATGCACCCTTATCAGTGTTGAGCATGTCCTTCACATAGAGAAGAACCTGGCCGTAGTAATTGCGCTCGAATACGGAGCACTTTACTTCGCGCTGACCAGCCGCTGCGGGAAGGGGATCAGTGGAAGCAGCCGGGGTAATTCCAGCGCGGTTGCCACCAATGCGTGCAGAGAACTCAAAGTGATCGCCGGGGGCTTTCCATGCATCAGCCGATGGCTTTCCGATACGTTTGCGAAAGTCGGCGGTAAGGTTCTGCTGCTCCTTTACGCCGTCATCGTATGTCGTTTTGAGGATTCCACCAATTCTAGATATGGTCCCAGCGTCAGCGATATAGATACCCTCCTAGGGCATTACGAGTAAATATGAGATTTTGAGATCTCTACCCGCCTGGCCTTCGAACTAACCGGCTAACCGGTAGATCGATAGGAGGTCTCGCAGACACTCTACAAGAACTAAGGTACATCTGTAAGTTATTGTTTGCAAGTGATAAAATGAAGCATCGTCACGAAGAGTGCTCTAACACTCAATTCGAACAAAGTCTAAATGGAGACACCGATGCAATACAAGATTACAACTCGTCAGCCAATTTATCCAATAGGCCCATCTATCTCTTACATTCCATTGACAAAAGGTTTATGGGTACTTTGCGATTGGGAAGATGCTACGTTCCTGTCTCAATGGAACTGGAGTGCATGTAAAAGTAGAACCGACGACAATTTCTATGCACGTAGGCGCATGAGAATAAACGATGACCATAGAAACAAAAATCTCCACCAGCTACTTCTCAAACCATCAGACGGGAATACCGTAGATCACCGTAATGGTAACTCTCTGGACAATCGACGATGCAATCTAAGACTTGCCACACATGCGTAGCAATCTTGGAATAGAAGGCTTCAGAAGAGCAACAAGAGTGGATATAAAGGGGTTTATTGGAACAAACAAGCTAGAAAATGGCATGCGTGTTGCACCAGCCATAATAAGAGAATCCATCTTGGATTTTTCAGTATAAAAGAAGATGCCGCTCAGGCATATATCCTGGCGGCATATCTCCAGCATGGAGAATTCATTCGTCTTACTTAGATTGATGAGCATCAAACATGGCTCCGGTCCATGCTCGTGTCCCATCCGGTCCTTCAGGAAAATCAGCACGGTTCGGCATTCCATTGTTTGATTTACCGCTTCCAGCCTGGCTACCCGCTGCCGCCGGCGCCGTATTGCGCAAGCGCTGATAGTGGCTCTTTACATTAGCGGAGTGGGCTTTTACCTGAGCCAGAGTCTCACGCGCATATGCCTTATACGCCTTCTCGATATCGGTAAAGTCGCCCTTCGCCACATCCGCAGCGATCTTAGCCGGGGAGACCTTCATCGCGTCAAGACGCTGTAAGACGTTCTGGAAGAGATTCGCATCCTGCTCCAGAAACGTTCCCTTCGCGACTTCGGACACCTTCGACTGCAGCGACTGGCTAATCTTCTGATTCTGCTCGTTCACATAAGCTTGCTGAGCCTGTTCAGTCCGCTGCTGCTCGACCGTGCGCATCTGCTTGACTTCGTCCTGGAGAGCCTTGAGAGCCGGATCAACCTGTACTTCTGGAGCGCCTTCGCCCCCAAACTTCTTACCGGTAATCTGCTCTATGTAGCTTATCGCCTCTGGAATGATAGAGTTGAATCTCTCCGGATTGCTTCCGCGTAATCCCTCGAACAATGTCGCCACATGCGCATCACCGGCGCTCACTTTCCAGATCTCATCGGCGGCGCGGACAGCCTGCGCGACGTCGGCGGGCTCCTTCACCCAATCCGAGATGCCGAGAGCTTCCTTGAATGCCTCTGGTACCTGACCGGCGTCGACCGGCGGCACAACCGGAGCATTCGGATCTGCAGCCTTCTCTTCTTCCGCGAAGAGCTTCTCCAGTTCGCCGTATTCATCGACTTCAGCAGATTCCGTAGCGGGGTCGGCCTCCCCGGCTGGCTTCTCGAATGGAAGAGTATCTGTTGCGGAGGTTTCTGCGGGAGATGTTGCGGTTTCAGGAGCGGAGAGGTCTGCGGTGGAACCAGCATCAGTTACGATTTCATCGGCCATTGAAAACTCCTCTTACTCGCGCCTACCGTGCGGTGCTCCGCAAATCAGAAGGCTTCGGTATAAGAGGAGTTTACCAGACTATGCAGTTGGTTCTTCAACCTTTTCTTCATCGGAATGAGGCATTGGAGGTTCTGGGTCAGTTCCACCTAGATCCGATTCGATTACTGGTGGCAGGGGTTCTACTGGAGCTGGATGTGCAACCGGTACTTCAGCGACCACTTCATATTTGTCATCGAAGTCAGCCTTCTTTACCACTTCGAAGGTAGATGGATCGGTGCCATGCATGAAGATGTAATCGCCTTTCTTGGCTTCCTGCTGTCCCTTTGCACCCATAACCGTCAGAGGCGACGGCCCGGGATGACAAATGGCATTGATTTCGGTTACTTTAGCGCGAACTTTCATCGATCCTCCTAGTTTCCTGAGAAAATGAAGCGCCAGATACCACCGGAAACATTAGTGGCAGCGGTAACTTCCGTTCCGGTAGCCGCGACGGTAAGCATGAACTTCAGATTGGTAATAACTCCACCGGAATATGTCTCAATCAAGACAGGAGTCCATACCGTAGAAGCAGCCAGCGTAGGACGGCATTCAACAACCATCTTGAGCTGATTTGCGGGAAGTCCAAGCTTAGTTACATCGATAGATGGCCCACCCGTTGTATAAGATGTTTCTCCGGTGATGTCAACCTGGGAGAAATACTGGCCCCCGGGAACCGTTTTTCTGCTGAATGTATAAGTTGCTAGAGCCATTTGTATTTCTCCTTTTAGACCGGACTTTATCGGTTATCGAACAACCGCTAGTCAAACTATATCAGCAGGCAAAGAAAAAGCCTCCCGCAAAGGAGGCTTGATCTATAAGAAATGATTAGCTAGTCTGCGTGATAACAAATCCAACAAATGCACCGGTCGAAGCAGAAAGAAACGGAACTGGAATTGTATTAGATACCACGGATCCATTTACGGTAGCAGAAATCGTGAGATTGAATGATGTCCCAGCAAGAGTTGGGTCTGAAGCTGCCACTACTGATGCGGTAAGACCATCTGGGGATGATGTTACCGTAGCATTTGATGTATCCGATGTCCATGTTGGATTGGCGGTTCCTGCAGGAACTGGTACTTCGTTCCCATTAGCATCCACGGGAATAGCTAAAAATGTTCCTGTTTGACCGACTACGATTCCGGTTACTGGTCCTTGAACTGGCATGGGAGATTCTCCTATTTGTCTGATGATGAAGGCAACTGCCTTCTGTGGACGTAGGCTATCGCGGATTTGTTTCAACAGAATTACGACATCTTCGAGCAGTTCCTCGACAGGATCTATGTGATGGTGGCGATGGAAGAAACTCATGAGGTCTATGATGCCAGAAATCATCCGATCGGTGCGGCCTTGTCGACATTATTTGCGACGCCGTTTCCTTCAGAGACTGCGGCCTGCTGAGTGTTGCCGAGTGATGCTGTTTTGCCAGGAGTCTTGCTGAGAACCTGCCCCGGTGATCCCTTTGGATTCGCACCGGCTGCGGCCAGCGCTGCGCCAGCTTGCTGAGATGAACCCGGAGTACCCGGAGGGCCACCAGCATTCGGTACGCCCGGCATAGCCACTGGAGCCTGTGCTTCATGCATAAGCTGCTGCGCCCACGCCATGTACCCGAGGATTCCACCCTGTGTCTGCTGCGGAAGGCTCTCATACTCCTCAGTGAGGGTATAGTCAGAGAATATCCGCACCACAATCGACCAATCCTGCGCCGGAGAGCTGACCGGCTGCATCCCATCGAGCACCTGCTGTAGATCGCGTTCTGCCTTCGAATACTGGAGGCTGGAAGTAAGGTTCAACTCCGGCATACCGATAGTTTCATAGGCAAACTGACGAATCTGAGGGTCCATGACATCGATCAAGCCCCCCTGCGCGAGCGTTTCGAACGCTTGGAGCTTCTCCTCGAGCGTCTTGGGCCGTGACGAGCCCTGAACAATGGTCATCTGGTCGGAATCGAAGTCCAAATCGGCTCCTTCGATCAATTCCGCACCATAACGACCGTTCGGACCGGCAATCTTGATCTTGCGGGGCTCATTCCACACCCGCTTGGCCATGATCAGGAGGATTTTCGAGCGCGTCTCATGTGCCTGCTCCCAGAGTGCGCGTTGTGTTCCACGTGACTCCTCCGCTTTTGCTCCCAGATAAGCAATTCCTCTAAAAGAATCAACTCCTCCAGGCGCGTTCCCTTGCGAAACACCCTCAGCATAGCCAAGCACATTGAACTCTGTAACAATCTGCTGACGGCGCTGAACCAAAGCAGGGTCAAACGCCCTCGCTTGGATAACTGACGGCATATGCTTGCCAATCGAATCGTCATATTGAATCACATCGATGGGATCACCAGACCATTCACTCTTGTATTGCTGGCTTTCCGGCATCATCACCTTCGTTGTGGCATTCGATAACAAGGCCCGGTTGATCAGAGCATCCAAGCGGTTCAATTCGCGCTGTAGAGACATCAGGACGCGGCCAAGACCACCTTTACCATATGGGTTAGCAACATCCTTCTCCCACATGAAGAAGGTATAGACCGCTTTCCCATTGTTTGGATTCTCGCCCCACTGCAGAGTGAAGTTTTGCCATGTTACCACAAAGATTCCATAGGCGACAGCGGCGGCGATCTTGGTCATGCCGCGCTTGGCGTATTCTTCGACCTCAGAAGGCTGATCTGCCCACTCTTCGGCGATCTTATCCTGCACCTTCTTCGGAAGGCAACCCCAGTTTACCCATCCTTCGATAGTCGTGATCGTGTCTTTGTGCTCACCGGTAAGATCACCCGTTCCCGTGTAATTGATACGTTGGAGCCGACGCAACTGGACTTCGTAGTATGCCGCAAGGGAGTTCGAGTTGCTTGCATCTGCCTCAGAACTTGAGGAATCTGCTGTAAGGACTGCCGCATAGTCAGGCCAGAGTTCCCGGGCTTCTGAAAGGCGGTATGCAGCGCAGCGTTCATAGACTTCTTTCGCAATGTTGGCGTCTCCACAGTCACGAGGGATATAGATCGAGAACGGCAAAGGCAGAGTGGTAAGCAGTCGGGCAGAAGGTATGCGTTCGGTACCAATAACATCTGGGTCGCCTGTCCTGTCCTGGATTGGCTGACCGGTCTGCTGGTTCACTGTATCCTGCGTAGGAGCTGCCGGATTGCTTCCGGTAAGCTGTGGTGGCGGGGCAGGTACATCAGCCTCACCCATAGGCGTCTGCTCACCAAGAATCGGGATGTCTTCTGTAGATCGGTCGAAAGCTATCGTTTCCTTGGACACGCCGATGCCCCAGAGAGCTACGCGAGCCGCCAGAACAGGATTGAGCAGTGTCATACCCGATTCGACATTGGCTGCATCGATGGCCGACTCCGCATACTCCGCTGCATTGCGCGAGCGAGAGTCATAGTTGCCGGAGAGAGCTGTTACGCGCGGTAGCTTGGCTCCGAGAGCGTTCGCATTGACCGCGATTGTCTTCGAGAAATAGTCCGACTGCGGCATTGTCCACATAGGAGCCGCGTTGGCGTCCATTGGCCGAATGATCTTCGAGCTACGATCACGCGTAAGCCATTGATATCCTTGGTTGAATAGGCCGGAACGGAACCACATGTCGTCTTCGGCCAAGCGATCCTGCGAGAGATATCTGTACCGGTCCTGGACAAACTCACAGAGAGCTTTTTGTGCGGGTGTCTGCTCTGGCGACTTGTTTCCTGCTGCATCCTGTTTGTCAACAGCCTCTGCCATGCCGAGCACACCTCACCGTAAGAATACAGTATGCAATTACTTAGAGATAGCTCTATTTCTTCGAGGCGTAGACTTTGGAGGGGAGATTCTTCTCTTTAGTTGCGGCGAAATCATGGAGCGAAGACTTCTTCATGCCGAGAACGCCTGAATCCTTGGCATAGACTTCAGACGGCTTATGTTCAGCGATCGCCATCAATTTTCTCTGAGCTACTGACTGCGCTGGCATAGAATCTCCTTATGGACAACCTTCTGTGGATCATTGTAACCGCGCTGCACGTCATTATCCTTGCACTTTTGTTTATGCGGCATTGGCGCTTACTCTGGTTTCCTCTAGTGATCATGTGCGATCTAGTCGAGTCAGTCTTCTTTATGGCGATGCTGTCACGCTTCGGAGTGGGCTCTCCGCAATATCTCAAAGCAGTCTTCACCATCGGCGTTCTCAATATCCTCCTGAATCTGGCGGCCATCGTCGAATGCCAAAGACTAGATGTTTGGTTCGTCTGGGTTCCGATGCTTATCTATAACATTCTAAAGGTTGCAATCTACATATCGAAGGTGTTTGGTCTCCCAGTTCTGCTCGCTGGTCATGATGCATTGAACTCTCTGAACCTCGCATGCTTTATAGTTTGGGTAGCGGCATTTTTATTCTTTGCCCCTAGAAAGGACCAACAATATGTGCAGTGACAAGAAAGATCCGAAGCTTCCTAAGAAGCCGACCGCAGTAAAGCCAGCCGCAGCAGCACCCGACGATGCAGGCGAACCAACACCACGTCCTGGCCACGGAGGCTAGAGCGCGGGGGAGTTCTACTTTCCCCCGCCATGCCCTACGTAATAGTTGATAAGGAAGACGACCAGCATAATCGTATTAACACATGCTGTTGCGGCCACAAACTTGGCCATTCCCGCGATCATCTCCACCGATGACAAGCGATTCGTTATAGATGGCAAACCGTTACCCTCATAGAGGTCTTTGTCGTGTTTCTTGATTCTCTCTGAAGACCACTTCTCGTGATTTTCGAAGGCATTCTTTAGGCTAGAATGCTTATTTTCGACTTCAGTAATGCGTGAGAGTAAGAGCGCGACGTTTGGACTCTCTGAATATGCCAAGGCAATGGCCCCTATTGAAACAAATTGACTCCACGTACACAAGGTTCATTGTAAACGTTAGATGTCTCGAATCGGACATTAGTTTCCGGTGCAAACGTAACCCACAATGTCAGTTGACGTTATTGGGAATCCAGCAATGATGAATTGCGTCCCGTTTTGCTTGTTGAGAGTGAATATTGTTGATGCGATAGGAGCATTCGCATGTGAGGTTAGGGCGCATTCATAAGTTGTGTCGGAGAAGGCGGATGCCGCCGAAAGTGTTATTGTTACCTGATTCGCTCCACTCCCTGGAAGGGCCGGAGCTGCGCCGCGCACGACCTTAGCGCCGGAGGATGCAGTATTTGCGCATGTGGTCGTAAGGCCGCAATAAACGCTGATCGGGAAGAAGGCAGAATAGTCACCGACAACTGCAGTGATCACTCCGGTACGCCCGAACACGGATGCAACAGCACCTCCGCTTCCTCCGTTATAAGGAGGAGATATCTGTCCGCCTGCCGCCATAAGGATGACGATCGCGATGATGCCTAGCCCAACGAAAATGTACTGCTTCATTGTAATCACCTTAGACCGAAGGAATAATCACTTTCCATGCTACCGCGTTCAAGCCTAAAGATGTGAGCCCATAGTTGCAAGCTCGGAGCGTGACCGTATTGGCCGCAGAAACCCATGCACGAATCCTTGCATTGCCATCACCAGCGTCACCTATAGCTGCCGCGTAAGCTGCCTGACCAACCGTAGCTCCTGATATAGCTATCGTCTGCTGTGAGCAAGCCCCAGCTCCAATGAGCCCCCATGTAATCACGGCAGATGTTCCAGATAGAGTGATCGCTCCATTGTTCTGCGTCCAAGCCGTACCATCGCAGAACCAAAACTTCATCCCTAGGCCACCATCATTCTGATAATAGAGAACATTTATCAGCGATGAATTGCAGATCTGATTGACTGCAGCAGGCGGTGGGCCATTGCCGTGTAGCGCCGGTGCCGGTGAACCGATCGGAGAAATTGTCTGTGCCGAGACTCCATGATTGCGTAAGGAGAAGCAAAGAACTAGAGAAGCGATGACCAAAGCGAGTGCAACTCCAAAGCGTTTCATGTGATACCTCGTGCTACATATTTATGACCATCGCTGAATCGGCAAGCCATGCTGTCTGGTTCCCACTATAGACAAAATGCTGCGAGGAGCATGTACTTGGCGTGGTTCCTATAGTTCCGAAGCCTCTAAGATTGGCTGGGGCCCCTACTGCCGTAAAACCTCCAGTTGCATTCTGACAAAGTGTAAGCGTGAATCCTCGCCCAGCAACTCCAGCCGCCATAGTAAAGGAAGTTACATTAGCCGTTAGGGTCATGATCTGCGATTGGGTCGTTCCTGAAGTAAATGCGGGAGTGGCCGAGAAAGTTACGACCCCCTCACCTGCCATAATGTTCGATCCTACATTCGTCGAAGTGGCATTGACTGTCGTAGCCTGGACAGTTGAGCGCGTGGTTGATCCTATCGGACCAGGTGAGGCCATCAATGTCGCTAAGTTGCATAGGATCGGCGCTATCAAAGAGCCGGTTGGCTGTTCGCACAGTAGATAGGTTCCCGCAACCGTCTGTCCGGCGACGAAGAGTGTGGTATTCGCTGCGCTTTGATATGGGATAGATCCAAGCGCTCCGCCCAATATGTTCGTTGCGAAAGAAGAAGATGCAGAGTTACCATTCAGCGTTCCTATAAAATTGGGGGCTGTTATATTTTCTCCAGTCGTTATAGAAGACCCGTCATCAACCAATGACGAATTAGCAGCCGTATTACTGGTCACCCACTTGAGAATAGTATTCGCAGTTCGCGTGCCAACCGCTTGCACCGTTGTTGCCGGTTGCTGAGACACGGAAACCTGCCCACTAAGTTGGGCGAAACTGTAGTCATTCGTCGCTGGAAGCACATCTCCAGTTCTGGCATTGAAGGTCGTAACTCCTCCACCGCCCCCACCACTCGGGTATGGGGGCGATATCTGGGCAATCAGCGAACTCGACATCAGAACGAGGAGAGAAGCAAAGTATTTCATGGCCCACCTATTTGACTAACTGCCAAGCCGTGCTGCCGCAAGCCCAGAGAATGTTGACTGTTGTACCTGTGGTCGACGTATACATCGAACCATTGACGCAAGCTCCTGACGGCGCTCCAGAGCCAGAAGTCCATAGTACAGTAGCCGCCGGTCCGATGCCCGCAGTACCCACAACCGATGCAGCGACAACGCTGGTGTCAAAGACTGCCTGTTTCGCATGGATTCCAGTGCGCGACTTCCCGAACAGACCGAAGTTGTATGTCTGCACGCCTGCTACGCTCGTGTCCATGAATAGGTAAGGGAAACCAGTCGCATACTGCCCAAATGCGATGCCGTCGAAGCCTGATGCTGGATTGAGGAGCGCCCATACCGTTCCGAGAGTAGTTGAGTCGTTCGGGAGCCGCTGGAATGTACCGAAGCCATCCGATCCCATGCTCAGGCGGCCAGTGTTGATCGATCCTGTCGTGTTGAAGGTCGACGATCCGAGCTGGCCACGCTGTAGCGGATTGCCGGTTGCATCGAATGGTGGATCCCCAGCATAGAGCCCGCCTTTATAGCTTCGTTCAGAGCTGTAATAGGGTTGCCAGTTACGCGAGACCACCGTATTCGACATCTCCTTCTCCCAGCAAGCCGCGATGAAGGTATAGCCAAGTGCTGTAGGATGGATTCCATCGCTTTGGACGTTCGCCGACACATTCGGGTCGAAGCAAGCCGTGTTCGAGATGTCAACCATAGTCACATTGACGCCAGATGCGCCCATCTCCTGCATATTCAGATACTGCGCATTGTTGAAGCTGCTGACATCCGTGGGAGTTATGTGCACCGGCGAGGCTGCATAGGCTGCCGCCGTGCTACGCGGTACAGTTCCCAGATAAACCGTGGGAGCATTCGTGCCATTCTGCCCAGGCGAGGTGCTTTGAGCCCAGAGGAAGTAGTTAGGATTGGTTCCAACGATGTGCGCTGAGGTAAGCACCACCGTATGGGGAGTGTTCGGAAGCCCAGAGAAATGGTGAAGATAAGGAGCGAACGAAATCCCGTTGTTCGTGGTGATGTCGATGGACGTGCTGAAATAGATCGTTCCTGAGCGCGGCTCGAACTGCGGAACTCCATCGATCGTGATCGTGTAATCGGATGTGTTCGTATTCTGGTGCAGCGTAACCACGTCTACAGTGGTCGCTGGCTGGGTCGTAAAGGTTGCAGTTCCGCCGACCGATGTCGTCTGATAGAGCAACCCGCCATATTGCGAGGGAATGTTGGGTGTCCAACTACCGGTATACGTCACTGCCGCGCTGGAGGATAGGATCTTGCGCTCCGGCAATGTACCCATCCACGCTATGAGCGCTTCCTGGCAATGCCGGTAATAATCAAGCCGGTAATCGAGCGATGCTCCGAAGAAGTAGTTGTCATTGAACCCGATCATCAGCGAGTTTATCTGTCCCGGTGCCACGGTATAGGTATTGATCAGACGCGTAGCTGCATCAGGACACATATCGCCGCTGACACCGTGATTCTCAAATGTCGGCCAACCATTGTTGCCTGCAACCAGAACCGGATATGCCTGCGTCGCCGGCGTAGGGATGCCGAATCCAAAGGTCATGGAGTCGCCCCATGCACGATAGACGATGCTGCCGGCATAGGAGAAGTTGCTTGTCATCTGCAATCTACCGATATTGGTAGCTGCCCCATTCGTGGGAACAACTGTCTGCGTTGCACTCGGCGTAAGGTTGAGTCCGCTAGTCGGCGTCCCGGGCGGCCCCTGCGGTCCGGTTGGTCCGGTAGCACCTGGTAACCCTTGCGCAAGTGGGTTGTAGTTGAATGGGCCAGTCGACGGGGTTGGCACTTGCGTACTGATGTCCTGCGTCGCCGTCACCGCATAGCCAAAGAAGCATGAGCCAGGCTGCGCAAAGTATGGTTGGATGCAGACTTTATAGCTTGTTCCCGTTGGGGAGATCGCTGTGTTCATGGTCGTAACGCAAGCGCCCGTGCCGATTCCCATAGTCCCATCGCCATTGATTGTGCAGCTCACAAGACTAGGGACGAAGCGCGATTGCCCGGGAATAGTCGCATCTACAGACTGCGTGAGTGTGAAGTTGACCTTACCGCTGGTCACCACATTGCCCTGCACATCTTTGATGATTCCCGTCCACGTCGTCGTTTGTGCTAGAACTGGAGAAGATAGTGCAAATAGAATCAGTAGTTTACGAATCATTGGATGTTTTCTCCGATTGATTGAACGAATGGGGCGTCATCATAGGAATCAGGGTTACCTGAACGAGCTTCCTGATCGAATAAGCCCGGTTGATTTTGTTTTGTGGGAGAATCCATGCGTGGTTGACGATCATAGCGAGCGCCGACGATGCGATCCAGAGTGTTCTGCTCACGCTCGAGCGCTTCTGCCAATAGCTTTGTGGTCTTACGATTCTCTGCGATCGTATCCTTCAGCAGAGCAAAGACCTTATCCTCGGGGCTTGAGACTGGCAACGACGGCGCTATGCCAAGCCAACGTCTTATCTTTTCCCGCATGACGCCATCCCTCCAATGTGATTGCTACGTTGTCTTTCGCAAACATATTAGGGACTTGCTCGTCACGAACAAATCCCTCAGATTCAATGTCTTTGATGTCCTGCTCCACCTTCGCATGGAAAGCCGAACGCTCGGCCTCGCCCTTGAATAGAGCACCAAAAGATGTCTTCTCGCCTGTCTGCAAACATACTGGAACAGGCGCGGACATCAGTCAGTCACCGAAACATAGATAGTGTCAGCGCCCGCACCGCCGGATGCCTGCACATAGATGTCACTGAGTGCGTCGGCAATCCCTGAACCATTGCCATAGTTCCACGATGCGCCCGGCGCGAGAGCAGCACCGACGCCGATCGGAGTGGCCGGTACCATCTGGAAGTTGCCAATATAGATGAAGGCTGCTGCTGTGTTTCCAGGATTGGACTGAATCGTGATCTGCCTGCCGCGTGGCGTGTAACCTGCTGGTGTCGTTACATTTCCCATCGACACGGTAGGCAACTGCGCGGCAATCAACGTGGTCAGCTTCGACCGCGTAACCGGGACTGCAACGGAATAGAAGGATAGGCTCATATCACCTACAGATTACAACGTCTGACCGGTAAGTGATAGACAATTCTAGAATGAGTCCTGCGAGCAGATCTGTTGCGACCATGAATCCTGTGTTGCGCCTCGGTTGCCATAGGACTTCTTCGCCTTCTGAAGAGCAGCGACACGACCAGCAACGGCCATCTCCTCAAGCACGCAGCTACGGCATAGCATCTTCGTTCGGAGGAAGCGAGCACCGCGCTGCACCAATCCCCAATCCTTCCACTTAGCCGGCATGCGATAGCCAAACTGCTGCGAGTTCTCGTCCTTGATCAGCTCACGGGGATGAATTGGCTCGGGATAAGGCCAGGTAAATACCTGGTGGCCAACCATATAGCAGTCTTCCTTGTGCTCATCATCGCCAACCCATTGGCCGGCACCGCACGAGCAGCTTTCGTTGCGCTGGATCATGCGGTAATCTTCCTTCCTGCACCGCTGGCACACTCTCATTGAGCTGTAGTCATAGGATGACCCCTCTGCTTACCTTGTTCGGCTGCTCCCCACATCGCTGCTTCCTCGCGCGAGAGTGGCGCTTCCTCGGCTGGACGCATAGCCTTACCACCGACCGTGAACATCATTGCCCAATAGCGCAGCGCATCCAGGTTGTGATCGTTCTCTTTGACCACCTTCCCTGATTCATCGCGTCTATAAGTCCTGTACTCCGCCAAGATCGCGGCAGATGCAATCTTCATAAGCTTGAGCCGTCCAGAGATCAGCAGTTGTCGTACGGCTTCAATGCCTGACTCAACGGCATTGTCTGCAGGCGCGATATCCAGGCCCAGATCGCGGTACATCTGAAATAGTTGCTGACCGTCTGTCTGTCCGCGTCCTCGAGACGCAGGGTCGATGGCTCCGGGTATTCTTCCGTCAACTCCGCGAATGTTTGCAGCATGAACCGACGCTCGCTCTCCTCCGACCTTATAAGTGTTGTAGACATACATGACTCCAGTGTCTGGGTTTTTGCACACGAACACCGCAGCAGTGAAGTTCCAGCCAACATCTAAGCCATAAGCGCGAGGCCACCACTTCGGTAGCACAAAGTCATCGACTACGATCTCTGACTCAGGTATCGGGTAGATTGCACCTGAACCTAGCTGCGGTATTCCCTTAGAGCGTGCATCGCGTTGATACGGTGGCATGGAGAGCAACATTTGTTCTTTTGCTTCTTCGGACAAATGGGGAACATCATCCCAACTTGCAGTCACCACACCTTTAGAGTTAGACTCAATCGGATGCTCTATCGATCCTTCAGAAAGGAAGCTAAGTACAACATTCGAAAGGCCTTGCAAAGGAGTGAATGTAAGTATCATGATGCCTTCATTTGTCATCGTCCGAAGCAAGCATTCAACATAGATATCCATCGGAGATTCTTCATCGAGCCATATCACATCCTGCTCAGTTCCCTGAAAGCTTTCCCGTCGCTGATCGTAGGACTTGAATGTGAGCTGCGATACATTGCCGGATACATGCTTTATGTGAACCACGTCTACAGCATCGCCAAGCCCAGTGCGCGCCAGCGTGCGAACGATCTTATCTTTTGGAATCATGCCCGTTCCATACTGGCCAGGCTCTCCCATCAATATGCGCTGAACAATGTCTCTGACAGTCTTGGACGTATCTCCTGCAGCCCAAACACGTACCGGATTATTGAATCGACGTCCAGTCCACCATTTAGGGTAAAGTCCTGTGAGATGGCATGTTACTTCATATGCACCGGCCAAACTCTTTCCGACACGGTTCCCACATAGAAATAGGCGCTCACGCTTTGTGAGACCGCTTTGGAAGTGCTCAAGCTGTTTTGGATATAGCTCGCGTCTTAGAGGGCCGGAATCAGGAAAGTAATTGCGAATCGCATTCGTCTTCTCGATCTCACGCAACCGCTCAGCTATTTGGATCGCTTCGATCAGTTG
>Ga0137418_10000631_pt1 | contig 31719 bp, 27 predicted proteins | sample CZODoug3_1_2_16f_FD_122242 | JGI IMG/M metagenome (GOLD analysis project Ga0137418, IMG submission 122242) | Vadose zone soil fungal communities from Angelo Coast Range Reserve, California, USA - CZODoug3_1_2_16fungal (Hybrid Assembly) | ecosystem: Environmental > Terrestrial > Soil > Vadose... | reverse complement strand
CGTCGGAGCAGCCGCGCCAGCTCCGGCCAGCGGGCACGCTGCTGCGCGAGAAACCGCGGCGACTCGGGCAACACCGTCCACAGGACCGCCGCGAGGACGAGCGGCAGGGTGCCGCCGATGAGGAAGAGCGCGCGCCACCCGTAGGCCGGCAGCACGATCGCGCCGGTGAAGCCGGCGAGCGTGCCGCCAATCGGAATGCACACGATGGTGAAGGTGACCGCGGACGCCCGCCGGCGCAGCGGCACATACTCCGCGGCGAGCGCCGCGGCGTTCGGCATCGCGCCGCCAAGGCCGAGCCCCGCGAAGAACCGGAGCGCGGTCAGCGTCGTGACGTCTCCCGCAAGCGATACGAGCACAGTCAGCAGGCCGAACCAGACGATGCTGCCGAGCAGTGCCGTGCGACGGCCGATGCGGTCGCCGATGTAGCCGCCGATGAAGCCGCCGATCACCATGCCGAGGAGCGCGGCGGACAGCACCCAGGCGAACGCCGAACGCTGCAGCGCCCATTCGCGCATCATGGCCGGCACCGCCGCGCCGATCAGCTGATTGTCGAGCCCGTCGAAAATGATCGTCAGCGCAATGCACGCCACCAGGAGCTTCTGGTAGGTGCTCCAGCGTCCCTCGTCGAGCAGCCTGCCGACATCGACCGTGGTGTCACTCATGCCGGACGGATTCTATCGAAAAACAAGTAAGATGCGGCCCGCCTTCGCCGCTGCGCGGCTTCGGCGAGGCAAGCTCCTCAGGAGGTGTCCCCGTGTCCCGATTGAACCCGCCGTTTCGCGCCGATCAGGTCGGCAGCCTGCTCCGGCCCACACGCCTGAAAGAGGCCCGCGCCCGCTTCCAGATCGGCGAGATCACGAAGGCACAGCTCCGCGCGTCGGAAGACGACGCGATCCGGGACGTCGTGCAGAAGCAGGAAGCCATCGGGCTCCAGAGCATTACGGACGGCGAGTTCCGGCGGACCTTTTTCCACATCGACTTCCTCCAGCGGCTCGAGGGCGTCGCCGTCTCCGGCGGCATCGCGGCGAAGTTTCACACCCGCGACGGGGAGATCGACTTCGCGCCGCCGCGCCTGACGGTCACGGGCAAGCTGCGGCACGTGCAGGACATCCAGACCGCCGACTTCCAGTTCCTGCGGTCGGTCGCGACGAGGACGCCGAAGGTGACCATCCCGTCGCCGACGATGGTGCACTTCCGCGGCGGGCGCAAGGGGATCGACATCACGGCGTATCCGGACCTCGACGAGTTCTTCGAGGATCTCGCGCAGGCCTACCGCGACGAGGTGGCCTCGCTCTACGACGCCGGCTGCCGCTACATCCAGTTCGACGACACGAACCTGGCGTACCTCTGCGACCCTCAGCTCCGCGCGCAGGCGAAGGAGCGCGGCGACGACCCGAACGAGCTGCCGCACGCCTATGCCTCGCTGATCAACTCGGTCATCGATCGCCGGCCGCCGGACCTCACGGTCGCCATCCATCTCTGCCGCGGCAACATGCAGAGCGCGTGGGTCGCCGAGGGCGGCTACGAGCCCGTCGCCGACGCGCTGTTCAACGAGCTGCACGTGGACGCGTACTTCCTCGAATACGACGACGCGCGCTCGGGGTCGTTCGAGCCGCTGCGGTTCGTGCCGGACGACAAGGTGATCGTGCTCGGCCTCGTCACGACGAAGACCCCCGCGCTCGAACCGGTCGCCGAGATCGCGCGGCGCATCGACGAAGCGGCCCGCTACGTCCCGCTCGATCGCCTGTGCCTCAGCCCGCAGTGCGGCTTTGCGAGCACCGTCCAGGGCAATCAGATCACCGAGGCCGATCAGTGGGCGAAACTGGAGCGGATTCTCGAGGTCACGCGGCAGGTCTGGGGCACGCCGGCAGCGGTCTGATTTCAGGGTTTGGCGGAGCCGACCGCCGATGCGATGAGATCCTCGAGGACGTCCGGTTCGGTCGGCTTGGTGAGATGTCGATCGAAGCCGGCGGCAAAGGCCCGTCGCTGGTCGTCCTCCTGTCCCCACCCCGTGAGCGCCACCAGCATCACCTGGTTCCCGAGGGCGAGGCGGATGCGGCGCGCGGCCTCGTAGCCGTCCATCCGCGGCATCCCGATGTCGAGCAGCGCAATCTGCGGGTTGAACTCCTCCGCGATGGCGACGGCCTCGACGCCGTCAGTGGCCACACGAACGTCGTGGCCCATGCAGTCGATCATCATGCGCATCATTTCAGCCGCGTCGGGAATGTCTTCGGCGACGAGCACGCGGCACCGGGTGGCCACCGGCGCCGGCGGAAATTCGGCAATCGGCTCGTGCCGCTCGGCGGCGGCGACCAGCGGCAACCGCACGATGAACGTGGTTCCCTTGCCCGCGCCTTCGCTGCGCGCCTCGATCGACCCCTCGTGCAGCTCGACCAGGCGCCTGGTCAGCGCGAGGCCGATGCCGAGGCCGCTGCGCGCGCGGGTGGAGCCCGGGTCGATTTGCACGAACATGTCGAAAATGCGCGGGAGCAGCGCCGGATCGATGCCGATGCCGGTGTCGCGCAGCGAGACGACAGCCACCAGGCCCGCCTCGGTCGAGACGTCCACCGAGATGCGGCCGCCGCGATCCGTGTACTTCACCGCGTTGTTCAGCAGGTTGACGAAGGCCTGCGCGAGCCGCGTGAAGTCGGCATACACCCAGAGTGGGGCTTGCGGCAGATCGACCGTCAGGTCGTGTCCGGCCGCATGGCTGAGCGGATCGATGGTTTCAAGCGCGCTCCGGAGCACCGCACGGAGGTCGACGCGGTCGCGCCGGAGCTCGATCGTGTTGCGGGTGATGCGCGACATGTCGAGCAGGTCGTCGGTCAGCCGGACCAGCTGGTGGAGCTGGCGTTCCATGATGGCGAGCGCGCGCTCGGCGATGTGCGGATCGTGGCCGGCCCGGCGCATCAACTCCACGGCGTTGCGGATGGGCGCCAGCGGGTTGCGCAGCTCGTGCGAGAGTGTGGCGAGGAATTCGTCCTTGCGCCGGTCCGCCTCGCGCAGGACGTCCTCGACGCGCTTGTGCTCGGTGAGATCCACGCACACGCTGACGCAGCCGCAGACATCGCCGCGCCGGTCGTAGAGCGGCTCGACGTCGTTCTGCACGTACACCACCGACCCGTCGGCGCGCACGATCTCGATGTCGTTGGTGACGTGCGTGCGGTGCGCGATGGCGTACTGCATCGGCAGCTCGCTTGGCGGCAGGTCGCGGCCGTTGTGCTGGATCCGGTAGAGCGGCTGCTCGCCGGCGCGCGGCGTCATCGAGATGTTGACGTCGCGCGGCAGGCTGATGAGCCGGCCCAGCGCGTCGTTCGCGGAGATGAAGCGGCACTCCGCGTCGTGCGCGACCGCGATCGGGACAGGCGCGCGCGCGACCAGGTCCGCGAGCGCTCGGAGGCGTCCGCGCAAGTCTTCAGCCGTCGCGTCGTCAGGCGGCTCGAACAGCGTGGCCAGGCTGGACATCGAAAATTTGCGGCCCGAGGCTGAGTATTATGCTCCGGCACCCCGGCGTGCCACAGCGGCCGAGGCCCATGACCGGTCAGGAACTGCGCAGAACCTTCACGCTCGCCAGCGCGTTCAAGGAGGGCGATCTCACCGTCGGCGGGACCGCGGACGACCACCTGCGCGAGGAGGCGCGCCGCGGGCTGCTGGCAGCGACGGTTGGCGACATCCGGCGCTCGCCGCCGATCGACGACGGCGTGACGGCGGCGCTCGATCGCTCCCGCGATCGCCGCGCCGATCCCGAGCTGGACCCGATGACGATCGCCCGGCTGAAAGGCGTGCTGACCGGGCCGCGCGCGGCCGAGTGGGTGGAGAAGCACCGCGACGCGCTGGCCAGCGAGGCGATCGCCGCGGTCGTGAAGGTCATGAGCGACGACGAGCTGTCGGCGCTGTCGCGCGCGTTGTTCAACCCGCTCCCGGGTCCGGGAATCGGCATCGGCCACCCGGGGCATTTCGGCTCGCGCATCCAGCCGAACAGCGCGGGCGATGACGAACGGGAAATCCTGTTCTCGATCCTCGACGGCCTCTCCCACGGCTGCGGCGACGTCATCCTCGGGCTCAATCCCGCCGCCGACGATCTCGACACGATCGCGCGGCTGGAGGGGCTGCTCGAGCGGGTCGTCCGGAGTCTCGAGCTGCCCACGCGCTACTGCGTGCTATCGGACATCGTCAAGCAGCATGCCGCGCGGACGCACGCGCGCGTCGACGTCGGCTTCCAGAGCCTCGCCGGCACGTCGCGCGCGCTCGCGGGGATGGTCGGCCTCGACGTCGAGGGCGTGATCGACCTCGCGCGCGATTTCGACGGCCTCTATTTCGAAACGGGCCAGGGCTCGGAGGTGACCAACGGCGCGGCCGAGGGGATCGACATGGGAACGCTCGAGGCGCGCACGTATGGCGTGGCGCGTCACATCGGGCAGCGGCTTGCCGGCGGGTCCGCCTCGCGTGACGCCGGTGCCCGGCGGGACCCGCCCCACGCATGGATGATCGTGAACGACGTGGCTGGCTTCATCGGGCCGGAAGTCTTCAGGAACGCGGCGCAGCTCGAGCGCGCCTGCCTCGAGGACGCGGCGATGGCGAAGCTGCACGGCCTGACGATGGGGCTCGACGTATGCGCGACCTTTCACATGGGCATCGCGCCGCGCGAGCTGCATCGCGTGACGGAGCGGATTGTCGGGCGCGCCGCGCCCGCGTACCTGATGGCGGTTGCGGGCAACGCCGACCCGATGCTCGGGTACCTGACGACCTCGTTCCGCCAGCATCCCGCATTGCGCCGCGGCGTGGGACGGCAGATGACGTCGGCCATGGAGCGGCGGTTGATCGAGCTTGGCGCGCTCGGGCCCGGCGGTGAGCTGCGCCCCGGGCGCGACACGATCGCGCGTCTCTATGCCGCCTACGCGCGCGGCGGCGGCGATCGCCGCCAGTCGTCGCTGCTCGAGGAGGAGGCATCGCGTCAGCTCCGCGAGCTGCAGGAGCGCGGCCTGGACCTGGCGCTCGATGCGCCGGAGGCGGAGGCGCGCCTCGAACGCATCTACACACACGCACGGCGCGCGCTGTACGCGTCGCTGGACGAGGGCGTCCTCAGGGATGCGTGTCCGCGCCACCTGCGCGTGCGGACCGCCGCCGCGAGCCGTGACGATTACCTGGCGCACCCGACGCTCGGCGAACGAATCCGCGAAGACGATGCCGCCGCGATCGGGACGCTGTACCGGCGATCGCCGCAGGTCCAGCTCGTCGTGTCCGACGGCCTGAACGCCGATGCCATCAACGAACAGCTTCGCGCGCTGCTGCCGCCGCTTCGCCGGCTCCTCGGCGACGCGGGATGTCACGTTGGCGAAACCGATGTCGTCGTGCAGAACGGCCGGGTGCGCGCCGGCTACGAGATTGGCGCGCACGTCGGCGCCGCCGTCGTCGTGCACGTCGTGGGTGAGCGGCCGGGGACGGGACTCAACACCGCCTCGGCCTACGTCACCTATGGACGAGACGAGGCAGGGCGGTCGCGGTGGAGCCGCGAGCTCGATCACTCGGCCACGACGGCCGTCTGTGGCATCCATCCAAAGGGGAAGCCGCCACGGGTGGCGGCGGAGGAAATCGCGCGCACGGTGGTCCGGACCGTGGAGCAGCGCAAATCGGGCGTGGCCTTGAAAGGCGCGCCGTCGGGACCGCGGTGACCCCGCCGATGGCGGTAAGATGACGCGCGTCGCGGACGCAGTCGTCACTCACGTAGACCCGCCTGACCAGAAGGAGAAGCGCCGTGCCGAATCGAAGACAGTTCGTCAAGACCGTCGCCGGGGCGGCCGCCGGTCTCTACGTCGGACGGCGCGGCGAGGCGTTGCTCGCGCAGGCGCCATCACGGCTGCAGGTCAGCGTCGCAGGCAAGCGCGTCAAGGTGGTTGACGTCCACTGCCACTGGGACATGCCGCTCGGCGACGTCGTCAAGGGGACGCCGTACGAAAAGGACCGCTCGACCGGCGCCGGGCTCGACGATCGCATCCCGATGATGGACAAGATCGGCGTGGACGTCGAGGCCATCAGCGTCAACGACTTCTGGTGGTGGGAGATCAAGGACCAGGGGCTCGCGAAGGCGATCTGCAGCAAGCACAACGAGACGCTGGCGGCGTGGAGCAGGCAGCATCCCGACCGGTTCGTCGGGATGGCGTCGATTCCGCTCCAGTTCCCGGACGTGGCCGCGGAGATGCTCGAGGACGCCGTGAAGCGGCTCGGCGCGCGCGGCGTCGCCGTCGGCGGGCACGTCAACGGCGAGAGCCTGTCGTCGCCGAAGTTCGACGTGTTCTGGGCCAAGGTCGCGCAGCTCGGAGAGCTGGCGTTCATGCATCCCAACGGCTCGGGGAACCTGATCCAGCAGGGGGCGCTCGCCGGGCGCGGCGGCCTCGGCAACATCGTCGGCAACCCGCTCGAGACGACCGTCTTTCTCTCGCGGCTGATCTTCGACGGGACGTTCGACAAGTTCCCGGCCCTGAAAGTGTGCGGCGCGCACGGCGGCGGCTACCTGCCGTCGTACCTCGGCCGGACGGAAGTCGCCTGCCAGCGGAACGGGCAGCAGTGCATCATCAAGCGGAAGCCGAGCGAGTACATGCACACGAACATCCTGGCGGACGCGATGGTGTTCTCACCGGAAGGCGTGCGGCACCTGGTCGCGGAGATGGGGACGAGCCAGGTCGTCTTCGGAACCGACACGCCCTTTGGCTGGCCGGTGACCGTGGATCCGATCGTCAACAACACCTCGCTGAGCACCGCGGACAAAGAAGCGATTCTCGGCGGGAACCTGATCAAGCTGCTGCGGCTGACGACGTAGAGAGAGGTCACATGCAACACCTTGCTCGACGGCCGGCCCTGGTGGCCCTGCTCCTCGCGTTCACGTGCGGCGTCGCGCCCGCGGGTGCGCAGACGACTCCAGCGATCGCGCCGATCCCCGAGGTCACCGGGCCGATCGCGATCGCTGCGACATCGGTCCCGTTGATGATGTCGAGCAGGCTCCAGACCGTCGTCGATCTGCCGAAGGCGGGATACGTCGAGGAAGAGTTCTTCCTGACGGGACGTGCGAACGTCTACGACTGGTCGGCGGCCGGCCAGCCCGTGGTGAAGACGCCGAACGCCCCGTACACCACCCGCCTGATGCTGCGCCGGCCCGCGGACGCGGCGCGGTTCAGCGGCACCGTGATCGTCGAAATCGTCAACTCGGCGCGGCGATACGACTTTCCGTTCGCATGGGGCGTCTCCCACGACCAGTTCATGGAGACCGGCGACGCGTTCGCGATGATCACGCTGGCGCAGGCGAACCTCGAGGGGCTGAAGGCCTTCGACCCGATGCGCTACGCCCCGCTGTCGCTCGCGAACCAGACGCCGGAGGAGACGTGCAACGCTGGGAGGGCCGGCGGTCCTCCGCAGACCGCGCCCGGCGAGGAAGGGCTGCAGTTCGACATCCTCGCGCAGGCGGGGGCGCTGCTCAAGGCAGGGCGCGCAACCGGCCCGCTGGGCGGATTCCGCGTGCAGCGCCTGTACATGGTCGCCTACGACGGCGCGCTGCCGACCTACATCGCCGCGGTGCACTCGCGGATCAGGCTGGCAGGCGGCGGGCCGGTTTACGACGGGTACATCCTGAATCGCCATCCTGCGCTCACGCGCCTCCGGCGCTGCGGCATGGCGCCGGCCGCCGGCGATCCCCGGCAGATCATCCGGAACCTCGACGTTCCGCTGATTCGCGTCATCGGCCAGACCGACATCCTGGCGACGTACGCGCAGCGCCGGGAGGACAGCGACGCGCCCGGCGACCGGTACCGGCTGTACGAAATTGCGGGAGGCGCCCACGCGGACGCGGCGTTCTATCCGTACATTCCGGCCGTCGCGGACCTGAGAAAAATCGGCAGCGCGTACCCGTTCCTCGCCTCGTGGCCGTTTGCCAACCAGTGCGAGCCGGAGCAGACGCTGGCGAAGACGCCGATCAACACCCACGCGCTCGATGCCGCCTTCGCGAACCTCACGCGGTGGATTCGCGACGGGGTGCCGCCGCCAAAGGCGGAGCGGATCAAGATCGAGAGCCCGGGAACGCCGCAGGCACGCATCGCCGTCGACCAGTTCGGCAACGCCATCGGCGGCGTTCGCTCGCCGTACCTCGACGTGCCGATCGCCTCGTACTTCACGACCTCGAAAGGGGAGACGTTCTGTCCGGAGCTCGCGCACACGGTGCCGTTCGACTGGGCGCGGCTCAACAGCCTGTACGGAACGCCGCAGAACTACCGCGCGAAGGTGGCGCAGTCCGTCGATCGGCTGGTTCGCGAGCGATGGCTGACGGAATCGGACGGCCGCAGGATCAAGGCCGAGGCCGGGTCGGTGCCGGCGTCATCGAGCAACTGATGCATCAGGCGGACCTGAAGGTCCGCCTCTACGTGACACCCGAACTTTAGTTGACGCCGAACTGGCGGTAGTCGAGGACCGGCTCGCGTCCCTCACACGACGCGAGCGTCGCCCAGCGCTCGATGCGGCGGGAGGCCGCGATGGTCCCGCGCGCGATGTACGACTCCTGGTTCCGCTGCAGCTGCTTGAGCGAGTACCGGTAGTTCGCCGCGAAGCCCACCGACCGGTGGAGACCGGTCTCCGAGACGTCGCCGAGCCAGTTGACGCGTTCGAGCCGCGCTCCGTTGCCCAGGTGGAAACGAGCGACGGCATCGGCCGGCTGCGTCCCCCGCCGCGCGTACAACAGATAGTAGGAGCAGAGCGGAATCAGCTGCCGTTTCAGGATGCGCGACAGCGACGGCTGGTTCACCCACTTCTCATCCTTGAGTAGCGTGACGAGACCGCCGATCGCCTGGTCCCGCTGCGCGACCCCCTCGAGCCACTCGCGAAAGCCCGGAATCGGCGACAGCGTGGCGAACGTCCGCAGCTGCGGCAGGTCCGCGCGCATCGACTGCACCGACTTCTGGATGAGCGTCCCTCCCAGCCCCATCCCGCGGAATCCGTCGTGGCAGTTGGAGATCGAATAGAAGATCGCGGCATCGCACCCGCGCGTGTTGAGGACCGGCGTGTCCGGATCGATCAGCGGCTGCACCCGCTCGCTCACCTCGGTCGTCAACGCGATTTCGGTGAAGATGACCGGCGAGTCCGGCACCTCCGGCTCGAACAGGCCGTAGCAGCGGCGGTCGGACTTCAGCCGCCGTTGCAGCTCGCGCCAGTTCCGCATGCGATGCACGGCTTCGAACCGAATCAGGTTCTCGAGCAGCGCCGGCGTCGCATCGGCGGTAATGCGCCGGAATTCGAGGACGATCGCGTTGCTGGGGGGCACAGGTGCGTCCCTATGCGCAACGCGTGTACCAATGCCAATCCGCGAAGCGGGACGCAGGATCTGCACGGAGTTTTCGACTAGTCGCGCGCGAGACGGACTATTGGGGGCCCGGCTCGGCGACTTCGCTTCCCGCGGCGACCAGCGGGCCGCGGGCGCGCCGGTCGCGAGGAACAGAAAGTGTCAGCGGCGCATGGTCAGGATCGACGCGCGCTGGCCCTTCATGGCGACGCCCAGCACGTGACCGAGGTCGGTGCCGAACACGCTGTCCCGCCGCGCCTCGATGAGCGCCGCCAGGTGCTCCTCGAATACGGCCGCCGCGGCGGCGTCCTGGTTGGTCCGCTCGGCGTGCAGGCGCCGCGCGTGCTCGACCTGGTGCCGCAGCGTCTGCTGCCGTTCGAGCGCGTTCCGGCCGGCCTTGACGTCCGCGGCATGCGCGTACTCGATCTCGTCGACGAGCAGCCCGGCGAACCTGCGCAGGTCGGCCGATTTCCTCTCACCCGCACGTAGCCCGACCAGCGCGAGCGCCGCATGCTGCTGCAGCAGCTCCGCGAACTTGGCGCGCGTCTGCGGCGCCGCCGTCGCGAACTCCGGCATGTCCGAATCGTCCGCGTAGATCATCGCCACGGTCGCGCCGTCGACGGTGAACGGGATGGCCATGGCGCACGATGGCGTGCCGCCGAAGGGGAGCACGATGCCGGCCTCGCCATGAATCGCGGGAAAGCAGGCCTCGAGCCGTCCCGAGCCGATCGCGCGCGACAGCAGCGACTCCGGCGTCAGCGGCACGCGCAGCTTCGAGATGTCGCTCGCGAAGGTGAACCCGGTCTGCCGGGCGCCCTCGAGCCGGTTCTCCTGGACGGTGAAGAGCGCGACGCGCGAGAACTCGCGCGCGAGCCCGTCCACGACCGAGCCGAGAATCCCGGACGCCGTGGTGGCGCGCTTCACGGTGTTGAAGACGGTCAGCAGCGCGTCGAGCGGCAGCGACGTGCAGGCGATCGCCTGCTCGCCGATGGCTGCGGCGTGTTCCCGGCGCATCTCCTCGATGGTCGACTCGAACTCCGCCGCCATGCGCGACACGTCGGGTGGCGCCGCCTGCGGGCGTTGGCGTTCGGCGTCGAGGTCGGCGCGCGTGGCCGCGAGATCGGCGCTGGCCTGATCGAGCGCGTCCTTCATTCTGCCGGCGACCGCGGTGCGGTCGTGCAGCTGTTTCCGGATCGCGGCGATCGCCGCGTTCGACGACAGCCGCTCGCGGATACGCTGCAGTTCCTCGTCCGCGATCCCGGGCACGTTCAGCTGTTCGTCGATCGGCATTGCGGCCGCTTCGACGGCCCTGCGCGCGGCGTCGAGACCGCGGATGACTTCCTGCGCCCGCGCGCTGACGAGCCGGTTCGTCAGCGCGGCGATCTCGGTCGCCAGGCACCGGGACAGTTCGGTGAGATCTGCGGGCGGATTCATGACACTGCTTGAACGGCGCCCGGCTACACGAGGCCGGACAGTTCGGCCGACAGCATCCGCTCGCACTCCGGGCAGATGACCACGTATCCCTTGCGGGGAAGCGTGGACGTGAAGGACGCCTGCGTGCGGAGCACGCGCAGCACCCGCAGCGTGCGGATTTCCTGCTCGCACTGGGGACACTGCACCGGCGCTTCCAGCGTGTAGAGCGCGCCCGCGCCCGACTGGGCCCTGGCCGTTGCCTGTGCCACGGTGGCGGCGTCGACCGCCTCGGGACTCGGCGATGCCGGGCTCGTGGCCGCCGGTGACTGAGTCGTCTTTGCCGGATCGCCTGTCGCCTCGCCGCGCAACGCGTCCATCACCGCCGGGACGCCCGCGCGCCGCGGATCGAAGATGCCCCATTCGTCGCGGACGGGTCCGTCCTGCCTCTGAGCTGAATTTGCACTCATATTTGAGTCTCCGCGCTGGTGGCGGGTGGCAAGAGCTGCGCCGGTGAATCGTTACTCGTGCAGTCCGTTGCCGTCCCCTCGCGCGCGTCCAAGGCAGAGGTGGCCAATCACAACTTTCGCAGGGGAAGGTCTGAATCCGTCGCTGAAGCCCCCGGGCGCCGCGCGGACACCGCGGCGCGGTAGTCGAACGGTGCGCATGAGATCGGCGCGGTTTGTGAAGGATGTTTACATCGGCGCACGCTCACCGTGCGCCGGTGCGTAACGGTGTGAAGCGTCACCTCGACGCGAACGTCGGTTTGGTGAGCGTGATCTCCATTTTCGGGTGAAGCCTATGGCGATGTGCTATCGATGTAAGAGCGACATGGTCATCGTCGGCGCGCTGTACTCGGGCATGCGCACGTCGTTTCGCCCGCAGGATTCCAAGTTCCTGACGCTCGAGACCGGCGACGTGATGACCAAGGCGACGATGTGCCGCAACTGCGGGGTCGTGGAGATCATGGGGGACGTGAACAAGCTGCGCCGGCTCACGAGCGAGCCGGACGCCGAAACCGAGCAGTTCGTGCGGCGGTAGCCCGTTCGCCGGCCTCGAGGCCGGCCCCTCCATCGGCCCGTGGCGATCACCGTTCGCCGCGGCCGCCCCGTGCCATCGCGCTCACCGTTGAAATGTTGTTGAGGTGTGTTTCCGCCCGTCGGGTCCATTCGTCATGCTCGGGCGGCGCCTCGCGGAGCAGCCGGCCGATCTCCTGCAGCAGCAGCTCGCGCTCGCCGTCGCCGGCCGCGCCGCACCGGACGCGCTCGAGCCAGCGTTGAATCGAGGTGAGCGCCCGGATGTGGCGCTCGCAGTCCACGCGCCAGTCGAGCAGCAGCGCTGCCAGCGCGTGTATCGACTCGAGGCGAAGCGTCACGTCGTCGGACGAGCGCAGGTCGGAGGCCGGCGCAAGAGGAGGTGTCATGCCGGCAGTAGGAAAAGCAAACGGCACGCCGCCGAAACAGCTGGCAGCAGGCAGCGGGCAGCGGGCAGCGCAGCCGGCAGCAGGGGAGCTGGCAGTTGCGCATCTGCTCGCCGCCCTTGCCGCTGCCTGCGATGCGTTATGCTCCGCCTGTGTGGCAGCCGACCAACCTGCAGTGGTGGACGCTTCTCATCGTCGCGCTGCTCATCGTTGCCGCATGGCCGCCGGCTGATAGCCGCAGCCTGGCGATGAAGTTCGTCAACTGGGCGGTCGATCCCGGCGACCGCCTGCCTACGTTGCCTCCGCCGTATGGACCGGGTGAAGGCGACGACCTGCAGGCGGTGAACGCGCATGACCTCCAGACGCGGATGTACGACGAGCTGTACAACAGGGGTGGGTGGACGCGGACGCGCCTCGAGCTGAAGGAGGCTGGCGACCCTTTCGAACCGGCGACCGAGCGCCAGCTGCTTGTGGCGTTCGGCGTGGTCGGCGCCTTTCTGATCTGGAGATTCGGCGCGCGCGAGAAGTAGATCGGCTACAGGCGATGCCCGAAGCCCGTAGCCGACCTGAAGTACTTATTGCGTCGCCGTGCGGCCGCCGCCCTTGATCGTGATCTTCTCGACGGTCCACGTCGAGCAATCGCCCTTGTAGATCACGGTATCCGACTCGCAATGGATCTCGTGGATCAGGCAGCCGTTCTGGCCGTGGCCCTGGCTCGTCTGTGCCCAGCCGACGAGGTTGCCGCTCATATCCAGCTTGTAGACCTTCCCGTTGCCGTCGCCGCTGAACAGGTACTGGTTCGGCATCGGTGACGTGCAGACGCTCCATGGCGCGCCGACGGTCGCGATCGACTTGATGAAGGTCAGGTTGTCGTCGTACACCTGGATGCGGCGATTGCCGCGGTCCGCGACATACACGTTGTTCTTCGCGTCGGTCGTAATTCCATGGACCGTGTTGAACTGATTCATGCCGGCGCCGCGTGTGCCGACCGATTTGTTCCACGTCCCATCCTTGTTCACTTTCACGACACGCGAGTTCTTGTAGCCGTCAGAGATGAAGATGTTGTCGTTGCTGTCGAACGCAACGTCTGTCGGACGTCCGAACGTGCCGACGCCGCCGACAGGGTAGCGGGCCTCGGGAGCCTCGCGCTCACCGCGCTCGAGGAACCGTTCGAAGAAATCGATCGCTTCCGGCTTGCGGCCGAGGACCATCTGCACCGCGCCCTGCGGATTGAACTTGACGATCATGTTCGACCCTTCGTCGGTCATCCACACGTTGTCGTACTTGTCCACGCGGACGTTGTGCGCGAACGACGCCGCGTAGTTGTCCTGTCCCCACTGCTTGACGAACCGGAGGTTCTGGTCGAACTCGAACAGCTGCGACGCGGTGGCGCCGCGCGCGGGACCCACGTTGCCGCTGCGCGTGAACACGAACAGATTGCCCTTGGAGTTCTTGGCGACGCCGACCGCTTCGCCAATCGTGTGACCGGGAACGGTCAGCCTGAGGACCTCTTCGGTGATCTGCAGCTGCGGCGTCGCTTTCTCGAGCGCCTCCTGCTTGGCGATGGCCGCCTGCTGTTCAGGACTCGGTCCCTGCGGTGCCGGGGCCGGCTGCGCCTGTCCGCCTGCGCGCTGCGCGTACACGGCCGCGACGCCGAGCAGCACCACGACCAGGACAATGATTGTGCGTCTCACGTTCCGCCTCCTTTAGTGCCGACCTGCCGCGTCCGCCAGAGTCGGCCTCCGGGTTCCTTGGTACATCGAACTTCGCGTATGCGGCGGAGTATACTCCGCCCCCGAACCCGCAAACACATCCGTCGGTCGTCGTCCTTGCCCGCCGAAGCTCGAAGAGCGAAGGTGGGGCACACACGGGAGCCGGACCATGAAAATGAGGATTGTGGCTCTGATCGTCGTGACGAGCCTCACGACCGCGAGCCAGGTGTTGGCGCAGGGCGGAGATGGCAGCCTGCGTGGAACCGTCCGCGACAGCCAGGGTGGAGCGTTGCCCGGCGTCACCATCACCGCGACCAGCGATGTACTGCTCAGCCCGAGCGTCACCGTCACCGACAGCGCCGGCAACTACCGCCTGATCAACCTGCCGCCCGGCACCTTCACGGTGACCGCGCAGCTGGCCGGGTTTTCGATCTCCCGACGCGAAGGCATCCTGCTCCGCGCCGGCAGCAACTTCCAGGTCGACGTGACGATGGAGCTTGGCGCACTCGAGGAGTCGATCACCGTCTCCGGCGACGCGCCGATGCTCGAGGTCACCAAGCCGAGCAACGTGCTCACCATCGACGCCGAGTTCCAGAAGGAAGCGCCGGTCGTCGAAGGAAAGTTCTGGAGCGACTTCCTCATGCTGACGCCGGGCGTGATCTCGCGCCCGCACAACGACGCGAGCGGCCGCCAGAACTATTTCGGCAACGCCGTCGAGCATCGTGACGCGGTGACGCTGATGGAAGGCCTCTATGCCGGCAACTACAACGACTTCAACATCAACCGGACGGGCCTGAGCTCCGAGGCCATCCAGGACACCGAGGTGAAGACCGGCGGCATCGACGCGGCGTCTCCGATGGGCTACGGCCTCGTCATCAACATGCTGAGCAAGAGCGGCGGCAACGATCTGCACGGCACCGGCGTCGTCTCGTATCAGCCGTTCAAGTGGAACGCGAACAACGTCGGCTCCGGGTCGCCCGCGACGCGGGAGGTGCACCAGTACGACGTGGCGCTCGGCGGGCCAATCAAGAGGGACCGGACCTGGTTCTTCGGCGCGCTGCGCTACACGAACAACAAGAGCGGGACCGGCCGGACGGCCGAGCAGCTGGCCGCGCACCGCGCGTTCTTTCCCAACCAGCCGCTCGACAACAACACGATCACCGGCTACCAGCCGTGGGTCAAGGTGACGACGAAGCTGAACCCGAGACACGACCTGGCGATGATTTACCAGGGGGATCGGCTGCTGCTCAACGTCGTCGGCGCCGAGGACTACGAGCAGGTCGAAGTCCTGTCGACCGGCGGGCCCATGTTCGGCGGCAAGCTGACCTCGGTGTGGGGTGACCACCTGACGTCGACGTTCTATGCCAGCTACAACACGAAGGGCGGCAACAGCAACGACAGCTACACGTACGAGAAGCAGGGGCCGCTCATCAACATTCACCGCGAGGCGTTTCTCAACCAGGGCATCCTCCAGGGGTCCGGGCTGATCCTTCGCGGCGGGCAGTGGTCGTCAACGGCCTGCAGCGCGTGCTACGACCTCGACACGTCGTCGATCACGATGCTGCGCGGCGACGTGATGTATTACAAGGACGGGTGGCTCGGCTCGCACGAGGTCCAGGCCGGCTTCCTCGCGATGCCGCGAAGCATCTACACGAAGAACGTGCACTTCCTCAACGACGGGTTCATCGTCGAGGAGCGGCGGATGATCGACCCGGCCAACGCCTCGGCGGGAACGATTCCGTTCGCGCGCCAGTCCATCCTCGGCGACCTGAACCTCGATCAGTCGAAGGGACGGGACAAGGACATCGGCTTCTACGGCCAGGACAGCTGGAAGGCGGGACGGCTGACGACGACGTTCGGGCTGCGGGTGGACCTGGTCCGGCGCTTCGACGCGCTGCGCAACCTGCAGCGCCAGTCCAGCACGGAGATCGCGCCGCGGCTCGGGTTCTCGTACGTGCTGACGGCCGACGCGAAGAACGTGCTGCGCGGCACCTTCGGCAAGTACCACCAGCAGCTGATGGGGACGCGCAACCCGGTGCCGTCCTTCGGCGGCAACGACGCGCAGGGGACGCGCAACACGTACGACCTCGACGCGAACGGCAGCTTCGAGACCGTCATCGTGACGCCGCCGGTGGCGACGTCGATCTCGACCCTGCAGTTCGATCCCGACCTGCATCAGCCCAGCTTCGACGAATGGTCGCTCGGCTACCGGCGGCAGTTCCCGGGCCAGATCGCGATGGACGTCGCGGGCATCGTGAAGGTCAATCACGATCAGTACGCGCAGACCGACATCAACGGGATCTATCCCGACGGCCCGAACAAGCCGTTCGGCGGGTTCGGCCGGGTCGATCCGAGCCAGGGGCTGCTGTACCGGCTGACGAACAACGCCTGGAGCACCACGCACTATCGCGCGCTCCAGGCGACGATGACGAAGAACCTGACGCACAACTTCCAGGCGCTCTTCACCGTCCAGCGCCAGTGGCAGCATCTCGAGGGGACGTGGAATCCGACGGACCCCGCGCGGTTCATCCAGCCCGACGCGTTCCCGAACAACAAGAACATCTGGCGGACCGACGGCGTGCAGGATCAGAACAGCCTCGCCACCGGCAACGCGCTCGTCAACAACCCGATGTGGAACCCGTACTCGATCCGCATGGCCGGGACGTGGCACGCGCCGTGGGACCTGGTCACGTCGGGGAGCTACACGATCGTGGCGGGGAACTGGACGGGACCGGTGATCGATCAGCTGCCGGCCAACAGCCCGCTGATCCCGGTCTTCGGGCCGTCGACGGTGGTGTCGTCGACCGGCGTGCGGCAGTCGAACCCGCTCGCGACGCGCATCCGGTTCTACTATCCGACGCGCGGCGAGGGCCAGCCGCGTGCGCCCGACGTGCACATCGTCGGCGTGAAGGTGGGGAAGCGCGTGCCGTTCGGCGGGAGCCGCAACGTGGAGGTCGCGTTCGAGGTGTTCAACCTGCTCAACGCGGGGCACTTCACGGAGTACAGCCGGCAGGGCGCGAACCGCATCTACAACCCGCAGACGTTCGCCACGTATACGAACCCGCAGACACCGCGCGCGGCGACGTTCGAGGTCATCACGCGCTTCTAGGTGGCAGGTGGCGGGCCCCCTGCCCCCTACTTCGTGGCCGTCGTCGGTTTCTTTCCCGTGTACTCCAGCACGAACAGGCCGGTCCCCACGCGGTCGGATGCGTACGCCAGGCCGCGGTGGTCGATGGTGACGTCGTTGATCTGAATCGCCGTCGGCTGTCCCTTCGCAATCGGGTGCGACTGCGAGTTCGTCTTCGGCATGTAGTAGCCGACTTCCTTCAGGTTGTACGGATCGGAGAGATCCACCACGCGGATGCCCGCGTTGAAGTAGGCGACCCACGCCAGCTTGTCCTCGAACCGGTTGATCTCGCTGTTCACCTTCTCCGCATGCTGATGCGGCCCGAACCGTCCGCCCTTGTCGCAGAAGTTTCCGACGGGCACCTGCCACGTCGACACCGGGAAGGGATGCGTTTCGTCGGTGATGTCCACCATGTACGCCTTCGATCGGATGCCGCTCGTGCACGGCTTCATGTCCGCCGTGCCCGCGGCTTCATCGGTGATGAACGCGTAGGTGCGCGGCAGGCCGTCGGGTCCCTTGAAGTTCGGGACCTCGGTGTATTTGATCGGCGATACCGTGTGAGGACCGCGTCCGGGCGGATTGGTGTCGATCAGCCAGATCATCTTCGGTTTCGTCACGTCGGTGATGTCCCAGCCGCCGGCGAGACCGGAGCCGCGGAAGCCGATGTAGAGGCGATGGTTCTCCTCGTCGACCATCGGGTGATGCGCGTACTCGTTCTGGTAACCGGGCGTGCCGTCCCGCTGACTGGGCGATGCCGCGCGCCCGAGGAACTTCGGATGGCTCGGGTCCTTCAGATCCCAGATGTGGATCACGGTCAGGCCGCGATAGCCCGGCTCACCAGAGCTGGAATAGAACAGGCCGGACTTCTGCGACCACCACCCCTTGTGCGCGCGCCGGATGAACGTGCCGCCGCAGCCGGGTCCGCAGTTGTTCGGCGGCGTCCCCGTAATCTCGGACACCTTGACGATCTTCGAGGGATCGGTGCCGCGCGTGGTGATGTCAAAGATCTCGAACTTGAATTTCTTGCCCGTGTCCCAGCTGCGGATCAGGTAATCGTGACCCGCCGGATTCGAGTTGAAGCCGTAGTCGTACACGACTGACACCGATCGCGAGTTGACGTGGGCCTCCTCGTTCGGGATGTGCCAGACGAACTTCGGGTTCGCCGGGTCGTCGATGTTCAGGATGGCCGTGCCGTTCCACTCCATCTTTCCCGTGATCGGGTTGAGGATCGGCTCGTCGTTCCCCTCGGCGTCGTCGGACGCCTGGGGGTCGTTGCGGTCGTTCGGCGTCAGCCCGACGTACACCCAGTTGCCATTGGCGGGGTCGGACTTCGCGGTCAGCTGGAGTCCCTGTCGTCCCTGCATGTCGTTGAATCCAACCAGCCTGACGTTCTCCGCACCATCCGAGCGTGGATCCGCCGCCGCCTGCGGCGTGGCATTCGAGGCGGGAGCCTGCGGCGACGAGCATCCGGCAAGCGCCGACAGGAGTCCCAGGCACGCCCACTTCTTCATCGTCATCGCACATCTCCTCGTTGTCTTCGTGTGCTTCGTGGTTGCGCGCGGAGCGCGCCTTCGTGGTTCGGGTTGCGGGGATTATAGGCCCATGGCACACTGCGCATGCTCTTTTCGGGAGGGAATCATGGTGCGAAGGCTGTTGATCCTCGTTGTCGTTCTCGGACTGCCGGCCGCGACCGCCTCCGCACAGGACGCGCGCGCCGTCCTGCAGGCGTCGCTCAGGGCGATGGGCGGCGAAAACCTCAAGACCATCCAGTACTCGGGCGCCGGCTGGTCGTCGCAAATCGGCCAGACCTACGGGCTCGACGGAGACTGGCCGCACTTCGAGGTCGCCGACTTCACGCGCGTCATCGACTACGACGCGAAGTGGTCGCGCGAAGACTATACGCGCCGGCAGGGGAGCTATCCGACCTTCGGCCGGGTGCCGATGCCGGACACGCACGTGACCTCGATCCTCGGCGGCGGGTACGCGTGGGACATGAACGGGGCCTCGGCGGTGCCGTTCACGCGCATGTATCTCGACGGGGTGCCGTACCACATCCTTCGCCAGCTCGAGCTCGCGCTGACGCCGCACGGGGCGCTCAAGGCGGGCCTCGCGGCGACCGACGCCACCGCGATCACGACGCCCATCGTCGGCCCGTCGGACTTCGGCCTGTCGCAGTTCGGCCGCAAGGTGACGATCGTGTCGTTCAGCATCCCGATTGCGGATCCCGGATCCCGGCTCCCGGCCCGCAGCTACAAGATGAACGTCACCGTGAACGATCAGAATCTCGTGGAGCTCGTCGACACCTGGTTCCCGAACCCGGTGTACGGCGACATGGACTACGAGATGCGCTACACGCAGTACAAGGACTTCAACGGCATCAAGTTTCCGCAGCTCGTGCACGTCCACCAGGGCGACCCGCGGCTCAACCCCGCGCACAACTACTACGAGTTCAAGATCGCCGACGTGAAGGGCAACGTGCCGGTCACCACGATGCCGGTGCCGGAGGCGGTGCGCAACGCGACGATCGCGCCGGTGAGGGTGGACGCGCAGAAGCTGGCTGACGGCGTATGGGCGCTCACCGGCGGCACGCACAACAGCATGGTCGTCGAGTTCAGCACCTTCGTCGCTGTCGTCGAGGCGCCGAACAACGAGGCGCGCTCACTCGCGGTGATCGCGGAGGCGAACCGCCTCGTGCCGAACAAGCCGATCCGCTACCTCGTGAACACGCACCATCATTTCGATCACGCCGGCGGGCTTCGCACGTTCCTGTCGCAGGGGACGACGATTGTCACGCACGACACCAACAAGCAGTACTACCTCGACATCATGTTCTACCCGGCGCCGCGGACGCTCGACCCGGATCGCCTCGCGACGTACTCGCCGATGTACATGATCAGCAGGCGGCCGGCGCCGATCGAGACGGTCGGCGGCGACACGCGCGCCACCGCGCCCTATGTCGTGACCGACGGCGTGCGGATGCTCGAGGTGTTCCACGTGCAGGACATGGCGTACGAGCTGGGCGACCCGTCGCTGCGGCAGGGGAACCACAGCCAGGACATGCTGATGGCGTATCTGCCGAAGGAGAAGATCCTCTACAACGCGGATCTCTACTCACCGCCGGCGCAGGGCGCGGCGGTGCCCGCGCCGACGGCGGCGGCCAGGACGCTGTATCAGAACATCGTGAAGCTGAAGCTCGACGTCGCGCAGCACGTGCCGACGCACGGGCGCGTGGGCGCCAACGATGAGTTCATGAAGATGTTCGCGAAGCCGGGGAATACGAATTAGATGGTGGGTAGTGGATAGTGGACACCACCCGCCCCCTACCGTTCGACCGTTGCCAGCGTATAGCCTCGTTCCTGCGCGCGATTGACCGCGACGATGCCCGCGGGGACCAGCCGCGCGTTCGGAAGCAGGTTCGCCTTGATCTCCTCGAACACCGCATCCTGCGTCGATCCCGTGGCCATCGCGATTGCGCCGGCATAGCCGCGAGTCGAGACCTGGCAGACCCCGAGACGCAGTCCGCGTTTGAGCAGGGCGTCGATGGTATTCCCGCGATTCGGCAGCTGCGGACCGTAGCCGGCCGCGTTGAACAGGTTGACCGTGGGCGCCTGCTTCGTCTTCGGGTCCAGGAAGTTGTTGCGCTCCGCGATCGGCTTGCCGTACTTCGCCCAGATCGCGTCGTTGTACGCGAACGCCGTCGACAGGTGCCGGGCAATCAGCACGACGGCGAGGTCGCCGTCCTTCAGGCCGTAGTCGCCCTGGTTGGCGTTGAAGTAGTTGTTCAGGAACGCGAGCGCATCGCCGAAGCCCTCCGGGTTCGGCGCATCCAACACGTAGCGGTGTTTGCCCGGAATCTGATCGAACCAGTCGTCCTGCGCGTGGCGCGCAGGCTGGAAGCCTTCTGACGACGACTGCGACTGCGCCTGCGCCGGCGAACCGGCCGCGCCAACCGCGGCGCCCCCGGCGAGGCCGAAGCCAAGTTTCGAGAAGAACGATCGGCGGGCGAGCATGCGGGCGGAATCGTGTGTCGGCATGGCCCGGATGGTACACGAAGTCGCGCCGGAGCTGGGCGATGAGCTCAGGTACGAAAATCGTCCGCCGGGATCTTCGGCAAAGGCGGAAATCCGGTGCTCAATTTGAGGATGGCAAAGTGCTCACGTGGAGGTCGGCGGCATGTCGGGTACGCGCGTCCACACGCCATCGCGCACCTCGCGCACGAGTCCGGCGTTGACCAGACTTGACACGATCCGCCCCGCCGCGTCTTGTGGAATATGGAGGAAGTCCTGCAATCCTTCGAGGGTCACAGTGCCTTCCGCCTTGTGAACGACGTGATCCACGACGGCCTTCACGACCTCCGCACGTCGTCCTTTTTCGCGGCGCTCGATGCCCATCGATTCCTCCGACCATATGCACGCGCAAGGTTGGTACCTGAATCCCGTTCAGGTCGAAGGAATCGATGGGCCGAGGTGACGCGCAGCTCCGCGTAGGTTCGTGTCCTACGTCGCTTTCCTCTTCGTGAGCTCCGCGTACACCGCATCGACGAACCCCGGTGCCGGCCCGCGTCCCGCTGCGGGGGCCGCAGCCGCGGCGGCTGGCGGGGCTGCCGCACGGGCGCCGGGCGCAGGCGCGTCGGGCAGAGCCGCCTTGATCTCCTCGAGCGATTTCCCCTGTTTGACCATCGCGGCGATCTTGTTTCGCCGCTCGGTAACCGCCGCCAGCTTCCGCTGGAGATCGGCTTTGGCGAGGATGTCGCCGTGGCCCGTGACGTACGTGTCCGCGTTGAGGCCGATCATCCCCTTCACGTTCGCCATCCATCCTTCCACCGAACCGTTCTTGTCCATGTGGATGTTCGGATTGTCGTCGGCGCGGTTGGTGACGACGATATCGCCGGTCGAGACGATCTTGTTCTCCGGCGAGTAGACGATCAGATCGCCGCTCGTGTGCGCCGGCGCCCAGTGATAGAGCTCCAGCTTCACGCCGTCGATCGTCATCGTCTCCTTCTGCTTCGTCGTGACCTGCGACGGCAGGCGATCCGGCGGCGGCGCGCCGCGGCCGCCCGCGGCCAGCGCGGCCTGCAGCTCCTTCTTGTTGTTCTCGTGCGAGATCACCTTCACGTTGGCGGGATACGCGACGAGGCCGTTCACGTGATCGCCGTCGCTGTGCGTGAGGAACACGGTCGTCACCGGCTTCGGCGTGATCTTCCCGATCTCGGCGAGCAGATCCTTGGCGCCCGCCTCGGTCTGCTTCGCGTCGACGACGATGACGCTCGTCTTGCCGATGTAGATCGTGCTGTTGCCGCCCGAGCCGCCGAGCCCCGCCCAGACATCGGGCTTGAGCTGCTTCATGTTGACCGGTTGGATCGGCGCCTGTGCGAAGACCGACGCCGCGCAGAGCAGGATGGCGGTCGAGAGAAGAGGTATGTGGAATCTTTTCATGGCGCGTGTCCTTTCGGCGGCAACTATCGTCGGAACGCGCCTGTTTGTCCAGCAGGGTGGCTGGACCGCATGGCCGCGGGTGTAACATGCGATGCGCGAAGGAGAAGGACATCATGCGTCATTTCAACCGGTCAGCCGTCGTCATCGGCATGCTGTTGGCGCCGCTGGCTGCCTCTGCGGGACAGGCGCGCGCGGGCGGCGCGGCTCGCTTCGAGGTCACGAGCCTGCGTGCCGTGCGGCCGATACTCACGAAAACGATCGCGGACCTGGAGAAGAAGAACGCGGCGGCCGCGAAGGCCGACATGGAGGACTACGACTCCGCGTGGAATGGCGTCGAGGTGTACGTCAGCACGCGAAGCATGGACCTCTACAACGAGATCGAGCATCACTACCAGACCGCCGTCACCGACGCGCTCAACAAGCCGAACCCTGACACGACCGCGATCCTGGCCGACGCGAAGGCCATGCTGGCGAAGTACGACGAGATGCTGGCGTTTGTCGAGAAGGCGATGCCGCTCAATCGCCGCTACGACGACGTGGCGCGGCTGCGGATCGAACGGGCGCACCTGCGCGAGGTGACGCCGGCGCTGAAAGCGGGGCACCTCGCGAAGGCGAAGACGTCGTTCGACGCGTTCAACGACAACTGGGACAACATCGAGGGCCTCGTCAAGGAGCGCTCGCGCGAGTCGTACGACGCGATCGAGAAGGGGATGGTCACGATCGAGCGCCAGCTGATGCCGGCCAAACCCGACACCGACGCGGTCATGGCCACGGTGGCGGAGGTCATGACCGAATACAACAAGATCGTGACGCAGATCACGCGCGAGGCGCGCGATGCGAAGTAAATACACCTGGCTGATTGTCGCGGCGCTGCTGCTCGGTGCCCCCGCCGCGTTCGACGCGCAGAGCTATCACGTCGTCAAGCAGACGCTGCTTGGCGGTGAGGGCGGATGGGATTACGTCACCGTGGACCCTGACGCGCACCGCATCTACGTTCCGCGGGGCACGCACGTCATGGTGCTCGATGAATCGACGCACAAGGTCGTCGCCGACATCCCGGGTATGAAGGGGATCCACGGCGTCGCGATTGCCCCGGATGCGAATCGCGGCTTCGTGACCGGCAACGATCCGAAGGGGGTCATCTACGTCTTCGACGTGAAGACCAACCAGATGACGTTGAAGATCCCCACGAATGAGGAAGATTGCGACGGGATCATGTATGACCCGGCCACCAGGCGGATCTACGTCAACAACGCGGATGCGATGACGACGACCGTCATCGATCCGGCGACGGCAAAGGTCGTCGGCAGCATCAAGGCACCGGGCCCGCTGGAGGCCGGCGTATCCGACGGCAAAGGGACGCTCTTCGAGAACCTCGTCGACAGCGGAGAAGTCGCGCAGGTCGATGCGAAGACGATGACGGTGAAGGCAACCTGGTCGGCCAAGCCGTGTGAACGCGGCTACGGCGCCGCGTTCGACGCGGCGCATCGGCGGCTGTTCCTCGCGTGCCAGGGCGCGATGCCGGTCGGCGTGGTCGTCAATGTCGATACGGGCAAGGTCGTCGCATCGATGCCGATCGGCGGCGGGTCTGACGGCGTTGCCTACGACCCGGGGACGGGCGACGTGTTCTTCACCTGCCGCGACGGCGGCGACGGCATGGGCGTCGTCAACATCTTCCACGAGGAGTCACCGGACAAGTACGCGAAGGTGGCCGACGTGAAGTACATGTACGGCGCGCGCACCGTGGCGCTCGATCCGAAGACGCATCACATTTTTTCGATTGGCGCAACGAAGAACGATCCCGTGGCCCCGACGGCGCAGAACAGGAACCCTCGCCCGCGCCCGGACCTCGCGACGTTCTCGATCGTTGAAGTCGGAAAGTAGACCCGCCGCTAGGCTTTGATCGAATCGAATTCGTCGGGATGGGGCGCGCGCAGGCGCGCCTCGTTCCGATCGATCGCCCCCCGCTCCACCAGCTTCGCCAGCGACTCCTCGAACGAAAACGATCCGGCTTTGCGGGTGATGGTGATCTCCTGGTGCAGGTGCTGGAGCGCGTTCTTGCGAATGTGCTGGCGGGCGCCGTAGCTCATCACCAGCAGCTCCGCTGCCGGGACCACCGCGCCGGAGGCCGTCGCAATCAGCGTCTGCGTCAGCACCGCGGAGAGCGCCATCGCCAGCTCCTGTCGCACCGCGTTCTGGCGCTCCACCTGGAAGCCGTCGGCGATCCTGGCCACCGCGGCGGAGACGTCCGTCGCGTGCACCGTCGCGAACACGAGGTGGCCCGTTTCCGCCGCGGCGAGCGCGATGCGCATCGTCTCCGGATCGCGCATCTCGCCGACGACGATCACGTCGGGCGCCTGCCGCAGCGCCGACCGCAGCGCGGTGGGGAAGTCGGGCGCGTCGACGCCGATCTCGATCTGCTCGACCACGCTGCGCTGGTGGGCGTGGTCGTACTCGATCGGGTCCTCCACCGTGACGATGTGACGCGCGTCGCGCGCGTTGATCTCCGCGACGAGCGCCGCCAGGGTCGTGGTCTTGCCGGAGCCGGTGGGGCCGCCGATCAGCACGAGGCCGCGCGGCAGCGTCGACAGCAAGCCGATCTCGTGCGTGAAGTGCAGGTCCGCGAGTTTCGGAATGCGCAGCGGCAGCGCGCGAATGGCGGCCGCGGCACGGCCGCGCTCGCGGTGATAGTTCATGCGGAACCGTCCGAGGCCGCGGACGGTGAACGCGAGGTCGATGGCCGCGCCGTGCTGATACGCGTCGTGCAGCCGCGACGGGACGAGCGGCGCGATCGCCGCGGTGATGTCGTCGTTGCCGAGCACGAGCTCCGATGTTGGCACCAGCCGGCCCTGCGTGCGCACGAGCGGCGGCGCGCCGGTGACGAGCAGGAGGTCGCTCCCCTGGAGCTCGCGCAGCCGGCGGAGCCACGATTCAATCGACCGGTGGGTGCCGGGCGCTTCGGCGGTGCGCTGCGGCGCGACGAGATTCAGTTCGGACGCAAGATGATCGAGGTCATCGTCGAAATCGCTCACCGAGCAATTATCGGCCCGGTGTCACTTCGCCTGCAGATAGAACTCGACCACCTTTTCGACCTCGATAGGCTGGCCGTTCCGCGTCGCCGGCTTGTAAACCCAGGTCCGGGCGGCCTCGAGCAGCAGCTTGTCGTAGTCGGGATGCGTCGGCGTGCCCATGGACGCGTCGACGACATGGCCGTCGGCGCCGATGCGCAGCCTGACGGTGCCGTGGAACGTCCGCATCGCGCTGACGCGATCGGGGGCGATCCATTTCGGCATCGCCTGGCGGATGGGCACCGGTGGCTCGACCTGCCCGAGCGCCGCCACGGTCGACGCGGGCGGGACGGCCTTCGGCCCGGCGGGCGCGACGGCAGCCGGCGCGAGGGCGGTTGGCGCGGCCGGCGGCGGTGGCTCGGCCGCCGCTTTCGGCGCGGGCGCGGAGGCGCCATCGATCAGCTCGAGAAAGCCGGACGCCAGCGTCCGCAGGTCCTCGGCTTCGGCGGTGTCACGCCACACGCCATCGCCGGCCAGCGTCATCACCTCCTGGAACGCATGCCGGGCGTCCGCGCTCTTCTTCGAGCGGTATTGATCGCGCGCGTCGGCAAACAGGCGCTTCGCGATCGCCGGCACGATGCGCCGCCGCGTGTCGGTCAGCAGCTCGGCGAACCGCGGCGACAGGTCGCCGTCACCCGGCGCAAACGTCGGGACCGTCGTCACGAGGGTTTCGGTGATTTTCTGCGCGTCGGCCGATCGGCCGAGCGCGAGCAGGCACAGCGCCTTGTATTCGAGCGCTTCCGGCTGGGCGGCGTTTGCCGCGTCGAGCCGTTCGAGCGCCGCAAGGGCGCCGTCGAACGACGCGGCCGCGAACAGCGCCTTCGCGTCGGAGAGCGGTTCGTCGGCTGCGAGGGCGATCGACGCCGACGAGATCGAAGCGACGATCGTGAGCAACACAATGCAGCTTTTCATCGTCATCACCGTTTCGTCATGTCGATTGCGACGCGCGCCGGCTCTTTGAGCGTCAACAGCGCCGTCAGGCGCCGTTCGCCGAGCTGCGGATGGCGGAAGATCACCTCGTGGGGGCCGATGGTCGTCTTGAAATCGCCAATCGGCGTCGCGCCGAGCGCCTGGCCGTCCACCCACACCTGCGCCCATGGGGCCGCGTTCAGGCTGACCGTCACCTGCGGCATCGGCAGCGCGATCGACGAGGTCTGGCCCGCGCCGATGCTCACGGTGCGTGTCGCGGAGAAGCCGAGCGCGTCGCTGCTGAACTCGAAGGTGTGCTCGCCGGCCGGCAGCATGATCCGATCGCTCTCGGTACTGCCCACCAGCCTGCCCGACTCGAAGATGCGGAGCGGCGCCGACGTGGTGGCCGACAGCCAGCCTGACGGCGTGCCGCTCTCGACGCCCGAGATGACGAGCGACGTCGTCGTGTTCGCGTCGACCTGCAGCGTCCGCCGCTGACTCTTTCCGCCGCTCCGGACGACGACGTCGTGCTGGCCGACGCTCAGCCCCGCGACGGTGAGCGGCGTCGAGCCACGATCGACCGAGTCAATCGTGACGGTCGCCGCCGACGGTTCGCTGACGATGCGCAGGCTGCCCGTGGCGGTGGCGGCGAGCGCGGCGGCCTCGCTCTCCGCGGGCCAGGTGACGTGATGCACGACCGTCGCATCCGGCGTGATGGCCAGCGGGATCTCCTGCGTGCGGGTCCCCTCCTGGAGGCGGAGCTGATGCTTCCCTTCTATCAGCGCGATGGTGATCGGCGTCATGCCGCGCGGGCTGCCGTCCACGAACACGCGCGCGCCGGACGGCTCCGATTCGACGGTCAACGAGCCGGTCGCGGGGGCCGCGGCGCTCGCGTGGGCGTTCAGCCAGAACGCGGCCCCGATCGCGGCGGCGACGCCGACGGTCGCTCCGCCGACGAGGGCCATCGACGCGAGCTTCGATCGCCCCTTGTTCTTTTCCGGAGATTCAGTCGGAAAGATGTCCAGCGCTGCATCGTCTGACGCTTGAATCGGCACGACTTTCAGCTGCGCGTTGTTGTCCATAACCCACTTCTATGTCCCTGGGGGGAACCGGCGGACGGCGGGTCAGCGGGGCGAGGAACGTGCCAGCGGAGTCGGCGCCTGGTGATTGGATCTCGTAGGCGGCGTGGATATTGATCGCCGCCCGGGCAGACTTTTGTCGCCGCCCGGCAGGTATCAGGTTGCAGGTATCAGGTATCAGGCATGGTCCAGGTGCCAGGCAAGGTAGGTGTCAGGCTGATACCTGGACCACGCCTGACACCTGTTACCTACCGGCGCGCCTGGTGGTCAGAGGTATTCTTTCGCCATGCTGCTGCTCCTCACGTTGTTGATCGGTCCTCCCGCGCCTCAGGGTCTCTTCGCGGCTTCCCCCGACGCGCACTGGGCGGTGCACTCGGTCATTCCGGTCTTCGTCGACCGCCGGAACCTTCCGCCGCAGGGGGACCAGCTGGTTGAAAAGGCGCTGAAGACCTGGACGGCCGCGTCGGGCGGCGCGTTCTCGCTTCAGCGCACGTTCGTGACGGGCGACGCGGGCATCCGCATCTACTTCAACGGGGCCGGCGGCAACTACGGCGAGACGCGGCCGCACATCGACGCGCGCGGCCTGATCGACGCCGCCGAGGTGAACATCGCGGCGGACGCGCCCATCGAGGTCGATCCGCTCACGCGCGGCATCGTCGTGTACCTGACGGCGCTTCACGAGCTCGGGCACGCGCTCGGCCTCGAGCACACGCGGAACTTCGACGACATCATGTACCTGTTCCGCCAGCCGGGCGACGGCCCGCGCTATTTCGGCAACTACCGCAGGCTGCTGCAGTCAGCGGACGACATCGGCACCGCGAGGGCCACCGGTCTATCGGCGTACGATGTCGAATCGCTTCGAACGCTGTACAACGGAAAATAACCACGAAGGCCTTCGGCAGTCACGAAGCCCACGAAGATTCTCATCACGTCCTCCCGGCCGTCTCATCCGCAAATTCGGTGTAACACCACCTTCACGTCCGGGTTAGAGTCGATCCGACTGAGACGCCGCGTGTTTGATCCGGCCACTGTGGCTGGTCGCGCGGAGTTCGACAACGCGACGTGCGTACTGGTGTGGCTGTGCGCCGTGCGGTCGTACTGGCCGCCGGCAATGGCGATCGTTTTCTCGGCAACTCGACCCCCTCGTATCGAATCCTGATGCTCGCGATTGCCGGCCTGACGCCCGCCGTGATCGTGTTCGCGGCCATCGGGGCCAACTTGTACTGGCTGGCACTGACGAGCCGGCTCCGAACGCTGCTGACAGTGCCCGTCCGCATCGCGCTCGTCATCGCGATCGCGCTGAGCGCGGCCGCGTGTGGCGGCGGCGAGAGCTCGCCGTCGAACACGTCCGCTCCGCCCTCCGCGCCGTTCTCCGCGACCGATATGCGGGAAGGCACGGGCGCAACCGCAACCCTGGGCCGCACCGTCACGGTATCGTATACAGGCTGGCTCTACGACCCGACCAAGCCTGAATCGAAGGGAACGCGGTTCGACTCCTCGATGAACTTCTCGTTCCGGCTGGGAGTCGATCAGAAGATCCCGGGGTGGACGCAAGGCATCGATGGCATGAGGGTCGGAGGACAACGACGCCTCGTCATTCCCCCAACCCTTGGGTACGGCTCACAGATGGTCGAAAACATCCCGCCGAACTCGACGCTCCTGTTCGAGGTCATACTGCTCGCCGTCAACTGACCAGCGCGCGCCCCCGGTGTCTACACCGCGCGACGCGATCGTGTCAGGGTGTCACCCGCCTTCGCCATCCGGAACGGCGGCCACGCGACCGGGCCATCCGTCAGTCGCGCGTACTGGTCGGTACGCGTCTTATAGAGGAATCCCTCCTTGATCAGGAACTCGAGGGCAGCGCCGCACGTCGGCGCATCGAGGGCCCACAGGCGCTGCGCCTGCTGTTGCGTGACCCTCAGCCCTGGCATCTCCGCGAACTCGCCGCAGATGCGGCGAAGCAAATCCTCGGGGAGCATGGCGGTGAAAGACATAGTCGCCATGACGACCTCACATCGGGCTTCGAAGGGAGCAGGGGAGACGCCAAGGCTAGCACCAGTACTGACAGGTGTCCACAAGGTGCGCCTCGTGTCAGGATCCGTCTGACACGTCGCGGAAAGGGAACTAACCTGTGGGAGGCGATGGATTCGCCGAGGAGGAAGCGCTGATGGAGCGTGATGTCGTGTGCGGGATGCAGGTGGACCCGGCGAAGGCCGCGGGGAAGAGCGAGTACAACGGTAAGACGTATTACTTCTGCTCGCCGATCTGCAAGAAGAAGTTCGATGCCAACCCCGGTCAGTACGCCGGCAAATAAAGAGGTCGTCGATCCCGTCTGCGGGATGACGATCGATCCCGCCGACGCGGCCGGCCACGCCGACTACAACGGCGCGACGTACTACTTCTGCGCCGAGAGCTGCCTCGAACGCTTCCAGGCGGACCCGGAGCGATATCTGCGGCCCGAACCTCCAACCGTTCGGATCCCGGATCCCGGATCCCGGCCGGTTCGGTACACATGTCCGATGCACCCGGACATCGTCCGGGACGGCCCCGGCGCGTGTCCGATCTGCGGCATGGCGCTCGAGCCGTTGACCGTCACCGCGGAGGAGCCCGAGAACGAGGAGCTCCGCGACATGACGCGGCGCTTCTGGACGTGCACCGTGCTGACGTCGGCGCTGCTCGCGATTTCCATGGGCGGCTTCGCGTCGCTTCACTGGCTCGAGCTCGCGCTTGCGACGCCAGTGGTCCTCTGGGGCGGGTGGCCATTCTTCGTGCGCGGCTGGCAGTCGATCGTCAACCGCAGCCTCAACATGTTCACGCTGATCGCCCTCGGCGTCGGCGTCGCCTACCTATACAGCGTCGCCGTCACGCTGGCGCCGGACATCTTCCCGCCCGCCTTCCGCGACGAGGGTGGAGCGGTGGCCGTCTACTTCGAAGCCGCGGCCGTGATTGTCGCGCTCGTGCTGCTCGGCCAGGTCCTCGAGCTGCGCGCGCGAAGCCGGACGGGTGCCGCGATTCGCGCACTGCTTGGCCTCGCGCCGAAGACCGCGCGCCGCGTGCGCGACGGCGGCACGGAGGAGGACGTGCCGCTCGAGCAGGTTCGTCCTGGGGACACGCTGCGCGTGCGGCCGGGCGAGAAGGTGCCGGTCGACGGCGTGATCCTCGAAGGCACGAGCGCCGTCGACGAGTCGATGATGACGGGCGAATCGATTCCGGTCGAAAAGCGGCCAGGCGACCGTGTCGTCGGCGCAACTGTGAACGGCACCGGCTCGCTCATCATGCGCGCCGAGAAGGTCGGCAGCGAGACGCTGCTCGCGCAGATCGTCGACATGGTCGCGCGGGCGCAGCGCAGCCGCGCGCCCATCCAGAGGCTGGCGGACGTCGTCTCCGGCTACTTCGTCCCGCTGGTCGTCGGCATCGCCATCGTCACCGCGGTCGCGTGGGCCGTCTTCGGACCGGAACCTCGGATGGCGCACGCCGTCGTGAACGCGGTCGCGGTGCTCATCATCGCCTGCCCGTGCGCGCTCGGCCTCGCGACGCCGATGTCCATCATGGTGGCGATGGGCAGGGGCGCGGACGTCGGCGTGCTGTTCAAGGACGCGGAAGCGATCGAGTTGATGCGCGGCGTGAACACGCTCGTCGTCGACAAGACCGGCACGCTGACGGCTGGCAAACCGACGTTGACGGCGATCGAGCCTGCCGAGGCGTGGGACGCGTCGCGTGTCCTGCGCCTTGCTGCCGCGATCGAGCAGGGCAGCGAGCACCCGTTGGCGGCGGCCGTCGTCGGCGGCGCGGCCGAGCGCGGCGTGGCGCCCGCGAAGGCCGAGTCGTTTCAATCCATCACGGGCAAAGGGGTGACCGGCCGCGTGGACGGGGTGGAGGTGGCGCTCGGGAACGCCGCGCTGCTCGAAGACCTCCACATCGCGCCAGGTCCGCTGGCGCACGCCGCCGGCCAGTGGCGGCGTGACGGCCAGACGGTGATGTTCGTCGCCGTCAATCGCGAAGTGGCTGGCATCATCGGGGTCGCCGATCCGATCAAGGAGACGGCCGCCGAAGCGATTCGGCAGCTGCAGGCGGAAGGCATTCGCGTCGTGATGCTCACCGGCGACAACCGGACGACGGCGGAGGCGGTCGCGAAGCGGCTCGGCATCGACGAGGTCGTCGCGGAGGTGCTGCCGGATCAGAAGGCGGAACTCGTCCAGCGGCTGCAGGCCGAAGGGCGCGTCGTCGCGATGGCCGGCGA
>Ga0137418_10000629_pt1 | contig 31750 bp, 26 predicted proteins | sample CZODoug3_1_2_16f_FD_122242 | JGI IMG/M metagenome (GOLD analysis project Ga0137418, IMG submission 122242) | Vadose zone soil fungal communities from Angelo Coast Range Reserve, California, USA - CZODoug3_1_2_16fungal (Hybrid Assembly) | ecosystem: Environmental > Terrestrial > Soil > Vadose... | reverse complement strand
CTAAGTGTGGTGAACCAGATGGAGCCACTTCTATCCTGGAGTGGTCCGGACAAGAAAGTTCCAGGCAGCGTGATTGCAGTGCCCATCTGTTCCTGAGTTGCTGCGCGGAATCGCAACAGGTTATTTTCAGTGGCTACCCAAAGCGTACCATCACGATCTTCAAAAATTGCCTCGACCTGCGCCCCAACGGAAGACGTTGTTAGGTCATCCCCACGAATGTGGCCGACGAGGCCGGCGGCAGTCCCGATCCATAGGCTTCCATCCCGCGCGGCGCACAGACTCCGCACAACGCCCAAAAGTGCCGTATGGCCAGTCTTGGGACGCCAGTGGACAAACCGTACGCCGTCAAACCGGACAAGTCCGTCCGTCGTGGCCAGCCAAAGATAACCGTCCGGAGTCTGCGCGATCGAGTAGATGAATGCGGAGGGGATCCCGTCTTTGTGGGTCCAGACTGTGTGCGTGTACTCCGTCAGAGGCTTGTTGGAATCGCGCGCCTGGGCTTGCAACGCCAACAAACACCAGCACGCAGCCGCGCAGAGAGAACGCACCAAACCGCTGCGAAAGGAGAACATATGCCCTGGCCCTATATTGACCCAACCAGGTTTTTGTACCAGTTTCACTTTTGTAATGTTGGTGGGCCCGCTAGGATTTGAACCTAGGACCAACGGATTATGAGTCCGCTGCTCTAACCGCTGAGCTACGGGCCCGCCACTAGTGAAATATCCTACATGGAAAGCGCTCGGTGCGCATCTGCGAGTCGGAGTAGGTCTCGATAAATCCTGAGCAATTTAGATTGAATTGAGGTGATCCACAGGCCAAGTTGCGCGCGCGCTGGCTCACTCGCATCTTCGCGAGGCGTCTATCGTTATTGGAGTGTGACGCCGGCGCGCGGGCGGCGGCATCCTTTGAGCGTTTTCTTCGAAAGGAGACAGTGTGAATATGAGCAACGTGTGGAAGTGTGCTTTGGGCTTGTTCGTCGGACTCGGCGTATTGGCGGGGGGTGCGAGAGCGCAGTTCAAGAATGGAAGCCAGCCGACGGAATTGAATATTCCGCGCGTGAGCCAGCGCGGGGCGGTATCGCAGCGGCTCGGGCTGTCGGATATCACCATTACTTATCATCGGCCGGAAGTGGGTGGACGAGAGATTTGGGGCAAGACCGTGCCCTACGGGAAAGTGTGGCGCGCCGGGGCGAACGAGAATACAACGATTACTTTTACCGATGACGTTTCCGTCGAAGGGAAATCGCTGTCGGCGGGCACCTATGGGCTGCACACCATCCCGGACAAGGATCAGTGGACGATTATTTTTTCGAAAAACTCAACTTCGTGGGGCAGCTTCAGCTACGACGAGAAAGAGGATGCCCTGCGCGTGACCGCGAAGCCGCACGCGGCCGAACCGTTTGAAGTGCTGACGTATGTTTTCGATGACGTCAAGCCGGATTCCGCTTTGGCAACGCTGCGCTGGGAGAAACTGGCGGTGCCCTTCCGCATTTCCGTGGACGTAAAGGCCGTGGTGCTGAAGAACGTCAAGAATGAGCTGCGGAATGTCGGCGGATTCACCTGGGCGGGATACGACGAGGCGGCACAATGGTGCCTGGACAACAATTACAACCTGGAAGAAGCACTGAAGTGGGAAGAGACCTCGATTCAAAATGAAGAGCGCTTTGAAAACTGGGAAACGAAATCGCGAATCCTCGAGGCCATGGGGCGAAAAGAAGATGGGGCCAAGGCGCTCTCCACGGCGATCAATAAGGCCGGCGCGATTCAGCTGTACTCGTATGCGCGCGGTTTGCAACGGCAGGGGAATACCAAGCGGGCATTTGAGCTGTATCCTCAAGTCCCGAAGAAGGATGCGAATCATTGGATCAGCCACCTGGCGCTCGCGCGAGTGTCGTCGAACGCGGGAGACTTCCCAGCTGCCGCTAAAGAAATGTCGCAGGCCATCAGCGGTGCGCCGGCGACTACGAAGCCTTTTCTGGAACCACTGCTGAAGCGGCTGGAAGCAAAAGACGACATCAACAAGTAGCCCGCTTCCTTCACCGTTAGTCCGGGATCCCGCCGAAGCAGACGTATTTGCTCTCGACGAATTCGCGGATGCCGTTTACGACGTCTTCGGCGACGCACCAGACTCAGCGCATTTAAGCGTGCGAGAGCGCAGCTTGTTTGTGTTCGGGGACAGAAGCAAGCGCGGCTTCGATTACGTTCAAACCTTCCTCGAGTTGCTCATCGGTGACCACCAGCGGGACCAAGATGCGAATAACGTTGTTGAAAGTGCCGGCGGTGATGGTAATGAGGCCGTGCTCGTAGCAATACTTGGCGATGGCTTTGGTTTCGGTGTCCGCAGGCTCGCGTGTCGCTGCGTCGCGCACTAATTCGATAGCGCACATCCCGCCGAGGCCGCGAACTTCGCCGATCAAGGCCCATTTTTTTTGCCAAGCTCGGGCTCGTTGTTCAAAATGTTTGCCGATAGCGGTGGAACGCGCGAGCAAGCCGTCTTTCTCAATGGTCTCGATCGCGGCGAGCGCGGCGGCGCACGAAAGAGGGTGGCCGCAATAGGTGCCGCCGAGGGAGCCAACGCCGGGGGCGTCCATGATCTCGGCGCGGCCGGTGACGGCAGCGATGGGCATGCCACCACCGAGCGATTTCGCCATCGCAATCAAATCGGGCTCGATGCCGAAATGCTCCGAGGCAAACCATTTGCCGGTGCGGGCGAAACCGGATTGTACTTCGTCGGCGATGAATAGGATGCCGTGCTTGCGGCAGATATTTTGCAGGAGCCTAAAGTAATCGCGCGGTGGGATGATGAAGCCGCCTTCGCCGAGAACGGGCTCGGCGATGACGGCGGCGACCGATTCAGGAGCAACGGAACGCTTGAACGCGTCTTCGAGGTGATGCGCGAAGGTTTCCGCCGTGGCGCCTTTTTCGCCGCGGTAAGGATAGGCGAAGGGAATGCGGTAGATGTCGCTGGCAAAAGGCTGGAAGCCGGCTTTATAAGGATGGGTCTTGCTGGTGAGCGACATGGTCAGTAGGGTGCGACCGTGGAAGGCGTCCTCGAAGCAGATGACGGCGGGGCGCTTCGTGTAGGCGCGAGCGATCTTGACGGCGTTTTCGATGGCTTCGGCGCCGGAGTTCACAAGGATGGTCTTTTTGGGAAACTTTCCGGGCGCGAGGGCGTTGAGTTTTTCGGCGACGGCGACGTAGCCCTCGTAGGGAGTGACGGCGAAGCAGAGATGTAGATGCTTTTCGAGCTGCGCCTGCATCGCGGAGATTACACGCGCCGAGCGGTGGCCGACGTTGAGGCAGCCAATTCCGCCGGCGAAATCGAGGTAGCGATTGCCGTCGACGTCATCGATAGCGGCGCCTTCGGAGCGCGCGGCGAAGACGGGAGTAGCGTTCGAGGGGCCGCGGGGAATGGCGGCTTCGCGGCGGGCCATCAAGGCGCGCGAGTTTGGACCGGGAATTTCAGTGCGAATTTGGATCGTCTTCATGAGAGTTTCTCCGTTCGTTCACAGCGGCCCGCCTCGGAAGGCGAACCCTACAAAATCTAGTACCAGCCGATGGGCGTTTCGTCGAGATTGACGAAGACCTGTTTTGTCTCCAGATATTCTTCAAGGCCCCAGGGGCCGAGTTCGCGGCCAAATCCAGACTGCTTGTAGCCGCCCCAAGGGGCTTCAACATAGGTCGGTTGCATGTGATTGACCCAGACGATTCCGGCGCGCAGGGATTTGACAACGCGGAAAGCTTTGTAGATATCGCGGGTCCAGACGGCGGCGGCCAGGCCGTACGGCGTATCGTTGGCGATGCGAATCGCTTCCGGTTCGCCTTCGAAGGGAATCACGGAAGCGACCGGGCCGAAGATTTCTTCGCGAGAGATGCGCGCGTTGTTATCAACGTCAAAGAAAATGGTTGGCTCGACGTAAAAGCCTTTACCGAATTCTTTGGGCCGGCCGCCGCCGATGGCGACTTTCGCTTCTTTCTTGCCGAGCTCGAGGTAAGAGCTGACACGGTCGTATTGCTCTTTGCTGACCAGTGGGCCCATCTTCGTTTCGCGATCGAGCGGAGCGCCGAGCTTGATACGCTTGGCTTTTTCCGTCATGGCTTCGACAAATTTCGAGTAGATCTTCTTTTCCACGAGGATACGGCTGCCCGCGGAGCAAACTTCGCCCTGGTTGATAAAAATGCCGAAGAGAGCGCCATCGATGGCAGCTTCCCAATCCGCGCCGTCGAAGAAAATGTTGGGAGACTTGCCGCCAAGCTCGAGAGTCACGCGCTTAAGAGTGTCCGCGGCGCTTTTGACGATAATTTTTCCGACGGCGGCGCTGCCGGTGAAAGCGATTTTGTCCACACCAGGATGGGCGACAAGCGCGGCACCCGCTGTCTCGCCAAAGCCGTTGACGATGTTGATGACTCCCGGTGGCAGGCCCAGCTCTTCAAACCAACTGGCGACTTCCATCATGGTCAGCGGCGTCTGCTCGGCCGGCTTGAGGACGCAGGTACACCCTGCGGCGATGGCGGGAGCAAGTTTCCACGAAGCCATTACCAGTGGATAGTTCCAGGGAATAATCTGTCCGGCGACGCCGACCGGTTCGCGCAGAGTAAAACTCAACGCGTTTGCGGGCACGGGATTGACGTGGCCCATTACTTTGTTGGCGAGCCCGGCGTAATATTCGAAACAGGTGGCGGCGTCGGCGATGTCGTATTCGGCTTCGACGATGGGCTTGCCGGAATTGCGGCATTCCAATTCGGCGAGCGGCGCGGCGTTGGCGCGAATTTTCTCAGCAAGCTTATAGAGAACGCGACCGCGGTCGGCGGCGCTGGTTTGTCGCCACGGGCCGGAATCGAAGGCGGCGCGGGCGGCTTTTACAGCGCTATCGACGTCCGCGCCAGTGCCCGACGCAACATTCGCGATCACTTCTTCGGTTGAGGGATCGTAGACGGGAAATGTTTCCCCGGAAGAACTCCTCACCCACTGGCCATTGATGTAATTTTCGTAGGATCGCACGACTGTCTTCGCAATACTGGACATAACTGCCTCCCAAAATCAGTTCACAGTAGCGGTGCTGGCTCGGTCGCCAGTTTGCGCGCGGCTTTGCGCCTGCCGTAGATGAAAAAGAAAAATGCCGCGAGGCCGATGAAAAACAACGTGCCGCCGAACATCCAGATCTCGTAGGACCGCAGGGATCTAATCTGTTGCGCCGGGAAAAAAGCCAAGGCGATTCCCAGAACAGTTGTCGTGATTCCACTGGAGCCGGCGAGAATCAGCGTGGTTTTGCCGTAGCGCCCTTTTTCAAAAGAATGGCCGAAAGCGATCTTCAGCAGAGCGCCAAACATATAGAGAAACGGGATCAATTGAAGGACCACCGCAAGCGACAACAGTTTCTGGAATGTTTCCTGAACTCCCGCTCCGGTAAAAGAAAAATTGATCACCACCAAAACTAGAGAAACGGCCGCGTGGACGATGAGTGCGGCGTACGGGGTGGCGTATTTCGGATGGACCTTGCCGAGCCACGAAGGCATGTAGGAGTCAAGGCCCGCAACAAAGGGGATGCGCGCGGAACCGCCAAGCCACGCGGAGCCAATTCCGGCGATGGAGACGCTCAACATTAGTGCGAAGGGTGCAACGATCCAGCCAACTCCAACGCGACTGGCCATGTGGGCAACCGCCTGCACGATGCCTTGCAGAACGCTGATGTCGCTCTTGCTGACGGCGATGAGCAACGTCAGCGTCGCGCCGATATAAAGCAAACCGGAAAGCAGGCCACCCCAGGCCACGGCACCAGGAAGAGTCTTGCGAGGATTCTCGATTTCATCCCCCATGACGGAGGCGAGTTCCAATCCGACGAGGCCGAAACAGATCACGCCGAAGGAATTCAGAACAAAACCAGGGTTGGCCGGAATCCGAAAATCCGATGACGTTACAGCGGTGCCGAACCGCAGCCAGATCACAACTCCCAGACCGATGAGGACGGCGGCGGCAACGAAGGTGCCGATCGCGCCGAGATTGTTCAGCCACTTGCCAACGCCGAGGCCGAGAACGTTCAGCACCACCAGGAGGAAAAGCAGCGCGAGCGAAGCCGTCAACGTGAAGGATTTGTTGTCGGCGAGGGATTCGTGCCCAGCTCCTAGAACGAAGACAAACACGCCGACAAAATACAGCATGATAGTGGGCACGTACATCATGTTGTTCGTCCAGTAGCACCAGCCGGAAAGAAAACCGTGGAAGTCGCCGAAGACTTCCTTGGCCCACAAGTACACGCCGCCTTCGCCCGGGTAGCGATGCGCGAGCTCGATTACGGCGATGCCTTGTGGCCAGAAGAACAGGACCAGCGAGATAAGCCACAGCCAAACGGTGACACCACCGTTGGCAGCGATGGACGGGACAACGTTAAGGTTGAAAACGGCGACCACAAAAAGGAGAACGAGGTCCCAGCGCCCCAGCACCCGGCGCAGGCCCGGGGCCTCTCGGGCTGCTTTCGTTGTCGTGGTAACCTCGGTTGCCAAATTTGTTCTCCCAAGGGTGCGCGGCGTGGGGCTGTCAACGAAAGAGAAAATAGAGGCCCGGCAAAGCCCGGCCTCTACCTCGCGTCCTTAATGGCCGGCGGCACCGACAAACGCCAAGCCCCGTTCCTGCTGGGCCTTGGCAAGCGCGGGTGCGACTTCCTCAAACGCCGAGAGATGCTTGTCGATGTCGGCTTCCGTGTGCTGCACGGAGATAGTCCACTGTTCGTCCCACCAATAAGGCTGGGCAAGCACGCCGCGATTGACCATGGCGAACCAGTAGTGGCGCCAAAGATCGATATCGATCTTGGTCCAGTCGCGGTAGTTCTGGATTTCCTTCGGATAGAGCATCAGCGCTCCGTTGACGCCCGCGCTGGCGACGTAAGCTTGCAAGCCGGATTTCTTGACGATGGCGCGATAGCCTTCGGTAAGAGTCTTGCTAAGTTTGCCGACATGGGCATAACTTTCGCGCGTCAGGACTTCGCGAAAGGTTGCGAGGCCCGCAGCCATGGCGACGCGGTTGGTGTTGTAGGTGCCACCGTGGAAGACTTTGTGCTGCGAGATCAAATCCATCACCGCGCGGCTCGCTCCGAAAGCTCCCAGGGGTAATCCGCCCCCGATGGACTTGGCCAGACAGATCATGTCCGGCTTCACGCCAAAAAACTCGCTCGCCCCGCCCCACGCCAGCTTGGCGCCGGTCTTCACTTCGTCGAAGATCAGCAACGAACCGTTCTTGGTGCAGATGTCACGCAAGCCCTGAAGGAAGCCGGGCTGCGGAATGCACAGTCCGACGTTCATAAGGATGGGCTCGAGAATGATGGCCGCGATCTGCCCCGGGTACTGCTTGAAGCGATTCTCGACGCTTTTCAAATTGTTGAAGCTGGCGACGACAACATTTTCGAGCGAGTTCTTGGGAATGCCACCACCACCGGGAACAGAAGTTGGCGCATCGGGATCGCCATAGTCTTCCGCTTTGGGCTTGACGCTGACGAGCGCGGTGTCATGCAGCCCATGGTAAGAACCTTCAAACTTAAGAATCTTGTCGCGCCCCGTTGCAGCGCGAGCAATGCGGCAGGCGTGCATAGTGACTTCCGTCCCGCTCGATCCAAATCGCACCATATCGACTGGATAGCGCTTGCAGATTTCTTCCGCGAGCTCCCATTCCTGCTCGTGAGGCATGCCGAAGGTGGTTCCTTCATGCAGCTTCTGTTCGACGGCCTTGACGACGGCGGGGTGGCAATGCCCGGCCATCAGCGCGCCGAAGCACAGGTTGTGATCGATATATTCGTTGCCGTCGACGTCGTGAATGCGGCTTCCTTTTCCATCCTTCACAAAAATCGGATAGGGCTCATAATGGCGGTAATTGCTGGCAACTCCGAGCGGTATGCGTTCGAGAGCCCGCTTGTGCGCCGCCGCCGATTTCGGAGTGCGTTTCTCGTAGCTGGCGATTTCCTTTTGCAATGCGTCGTGCATGTTCTTGCTCCATGGAGGGTTGGCCGGCTTGCGGTTACCCGTGGCAGGTCTATTCCCTGCGGTCAGTATGGCGAGGAGAACTGCCCGAAGGCATTCTTCCCTCTAATTCGTCGAACGTGCGAAGGCGCCCCAACGAAGTCGGGGCGCCTCAGACAGCCTAGCTAAGCTGTCCAGAAACGCTAGAAGTGAAACTTCAGCGCGAACTGCAACAACCGGGGATCGCGGACATGCAACACCTGGCCAAATGTCCCGCCCTGGTTGGAAATATTGCCATCCACAGTATAGAACTGAGCATGGTTCCAAACGTTGAAAACGTCGGCGCGGAACTCCATCTGGAACCGTTCTCCAAGGGAAGTTTGTTTGGAGAAGCTCATGTCCCAGTTATTGATCCCCGGACCGCAGCAGATCGAACGCGGAGCGTTGCCAATGGTTCCGGCCTGAACGGTGGAATTAGTGAACAAATTTGGATCGAAGGCATAACCGGAAACCGGTTGGCAAGGTGGAGCCGTGGGGTCAAGGGCCTGTGCAAGCGGACCGGTGAAAGCCGCGCATACCGTGCTCCGCGGATTGACGGACTTGAACGGCGCGACGATATTTGGCTGGCCAGGCGCTTCGAAGTCGAACGTGGTATCGAGTTGCTCGACGTCGTCCTGGGAAGTGATGCGAACCGGGAAGCCGCTCTGGAAACTCACAATTCCCGAGACCTCCCAGCCATCCAGCACTTTGCCCTTGAAGCCCTGAAATTTCGGCACCGGCAAGTCCCACACGTAGTTGAAAACGAAGCGATGGCGTGCATCGTAGTTGGACAAACCGTAAGTCGAGTTGAAGTTGAGGGGATTCAGTGCGCTTTCAAAACTCGAGGCGTTGTCCAGAGACTTGCTGAATGTATAAGAGGCCTGGAATTGCAGCCCGTGGGAGAAGCGCTTCTCAAACAGCGCTTGCAGCGAATTGTAGTTCGAGTGGGCAATCGTATCTTCACTGAAAATGCCAGAGAACACCGGGGCGCCGCTGGTCGGGCAGCCTGCACCCGACAAAGGGTCACACAGTGGAGAAGAGTACGGGCGGATTCCCACGAGCGTAATCGGAGTGCCACCCGCCGCACCAGTGATGACGCACGCAGTGGAAGGCTTCAAGATGGAACAAGGAATGTTTTGTCCGTTCGGCCCGCCGCCAACATAGGGAAGATGGAAAGTCTGACCCGCTGGAAGCGTGAACGAATATGGGCTGTCCTCGCCGAAGGTGCCGCAGCCCTGCCCCTGATTTGCAAGATCAAGGCAGGTCTGAGGATTGCCGGGGTTTACTTCGTATGTAGCGAGCAGCCGATGACCCTGCGAGCCCACGTAAGCCACCTGGAAAAGAATATTGCCGGGCAGCTCCCGTTTGATCGTCAAATTGTATTGGTCCTGATACTGTGGCCGCATGTTCGCGGGAAATTGCCCGAAATACACGCTGCTTGCGAACTTGGACCAATCGAGCGGCGTTCCGCGCTTCGGATTTAGAATGCCGGTGAACGGATTGGCGAAAACAGCGCCGGTTTGGTCCACGTAAGGCATCTGAAGAAATGGACTTCCTATGAAGTTGCTCCCGCCGAAAGGCGGTTCGGCGCTGAATTGCTCGAGGACGAGCTGTTCGATGGGGTTGTAAAACATACCGTACCCCATGCTGACGCTGGTCTTTCCAGGTCCCCCGGTCAACTTGGCCAACCAGCCATCCCGCACACCCGGACTCCAGTTGAGGCCGACACGGGGCGCAAAGCCCTTGTAGTAGGTATTGGTCAGGCCATTGGGAACGCCTTTGTCACCCGGAAAGACCAAGCCGATAGGAGTAACACCGGCAGCATCGCACCCTCCATCGGCCAACGCCGGGTTGAAAAGTGGATTGCTGGGATCAAGTTTGCATGGGTAGATGGTCGAACGCTGTCCCGGATGGAAAGTCTGAACTTTTTGGCCAATGTCAGACATCGGCGTGTTCAGCTCCCAACGCACTCCGTAATTCAGCGTCAGATTGGGCTTAATCTTCCAGCTATCCTGAGCAAAGAGATATGTGGACTTGGTGCGAACCAGTTCGTGCTGCGCGGAGCCCTGTACCAGGCTGTTCGCCAATCCCAAGAAATAATCGGGGTAGATGCTGTTTGATCCTACATCGTCCGCTGAACCGGAATTAAAGGTTATCCAGCCATTGACGTCGAAGTATAGCAACTGATCGAATTTCTGGTAACGCACATCGCCGCCAAATTTGAAACTATGATTGCCAACGATCTTGCTGAAGTTGTCGCTGAACTGGAAGGTGTTGCCCACTTGTGGCAATTGGCCTCCGGCGTTATTTCCAATGGAAAAGCCACCGTTCAATTGAATGAACGGGACGCCTTCTATCTTGGAACCTAATCCGGAGTGAAGGCCGCAGTCCGCCGTGTTTGTGGCCCCTGAGGCGCAAGCGGCGTTCAGAGTGGCGGAATCACTCACGCCCGTAAAACAGAACGCGGACGCGGCTCCACTCCCGCAGGAGGCCTGAATGGCATTGTTTCTGGTCGGGCTATCGAATTTGAGCTGCCCCTCGCGGAAATAGGTGAAGCGGAGCTCATTGACAGAGGTCGAGCCGATGGTCGAAGTGTGACTTACATTGATTTGTTGCGTACGCGTTGCGTAAACACCAGGGAAGTTCCCCAACGGGGCCCCTTCGGCCTGAAATTTTGCGAAGGGGTCGAGAGTGTTGTCGTCGTCAAAATAGTAGTAGATAGCCGTTTTCTGATTGTTGTTGAAGGAATGATCGATCTTGATCTGAAATTGATCGCCGCGGACTCTCTTGTTCGGAACGGTGACGACTGTGTTCGAGGCTCCCCCTGCGCCGGGCACATATTGCAGCAGGCTTACAGCAACGGGGTCAAAGCATTGCGTGGGAATCTTGCTGTTCGGAAAAATATCAGAATAGGCAGTTCCGGGGGCAATGGCAGCACCTCCCGCTGCGTTGACTGCGGCGGCGCATCCCGTGCGATCGTTCAAGACGCCGGCCACGGTGGGGTCAGCAAGTGTGCCCTGAAATGGCGTCGCCGAAAAATCGCCGCCGACCTCCGCTGAGGTGGGCACGGTAACCGGTTGAGACACAACCCCCTGCACAATCCGCCGGCCTTCATAGGAAGCGAAAAAGAAGGTCTTGTCTTTCTTAATTGGCCCGCCAATTGTCCCGCCAAACTGATTTTGTTTGAACGCCGGTTTTGGCGAGGGCGAGAAGTTGAAGGGGTGGGTGTTCAAAAGATCGTTGCGTAAGAATTCGTAGAAGCCGCCATGCACATTGTTCGTGCCGGACTTGGTGACCACGTTGACGACCGCGCCAGAGTTCCGGCCGTATTCCGCGTCAAAAGCATTGGAAATAACGCGAAACTCTTCAATGCTGTCCGGTGAAGGTTCCACCGCGGGCAGGTTGGCGAAAAGATCGTTGCCGTCGCCGCCGTTCACGGTGTAGTTGTTGGAGCGGCCGCGGCCGCCATTCACAGTGACCACCCCAGCCCTGTCCGACCCGTAAAACAGGTCGTTGCCAAGCTGCGATTGCACGCCCGGCTGAAGCTGGAGCAATTGATAGACATCGCGCTGATTCAGCGGCAATTGCGTTGAGGAGCGCTCGTTGACGACAGCACCGAGCTGCGTCGATGAGGTATCCACGACCGGAGGCGCTCCGGTTACCTCCACAACCTCCGTCGCACCGCCAATCTGCAAGGCGATATCTACAGTCAGGACCTGGTTAAGGTCCAAAACCATCCCTTTGCGGACATACTTCTTGAAACCCTGCATGGTCAAATTAATTTCGTACGTCCCGACTGGCACCTCGACAAAGATGTATTCGCCGTTCGCGCCTGATTGTACTTCGCGTGTGGCGTGAGTCGCCTCGTTGATCAAAGTGACGGTGGCGGCAGGCACCGCCCCGCCGCTGGGATCCATCACCGTGCCGCGGAAGCGGCCGCCCGTGCTCTGCGCATTGGCAGGCGTAACTGCAAACGCGAAAACCAGCAAGAAAATAACTGCCGGGAAAATGTTGCGGAAACACGACGAACGCCGTTGCCGGAATTGTGCCTTAAGCTTCATGAACTCACCCCTGTGCCGCGAAGATTCTCTGGAGTCCCCATTCTTCGTGGTTGCTGCGCCCCTGAAACCTTACTATAATCCTGTAAACTTAGAGAAAGCTGGCCCCAGTGTCAAGCAGAAAGAATTCATCCGACGCATCGGCCGCGCGCAAATCTTCGCGCACGCTGCGCATCAGCGAAGTGGCCCGCCGCGTGGGGATTTCTTCTTCGGCGCTGCGCGCCTGGGAGGCCATGGGCCTGGTCACGCCGCTCCGCACGCAGAGCCGCTACCGCTTGTTTACGGAGTCGGACGTGCGCCTGCTGCAGCGCGCCATTTTCCTGCGCCGCGCCCGCGGCCTGAATCCCGCTGCGATCGTCCACGTTCTCAAGCGCCAGGGAGTCGTCTCTTCTCCCGCGAAAAACTCACTGCTTCCCGGTCAGCGTTTCCGCAGATTGCGGACTCGCCGCGGCCTTTCGCTGGCGCAGGTCGCTCGCGCCACCGGTGTCTCGATCGGTTTTCTCAGCGCGCTGGAGCGCGGCCAGATGCGCTCCTCGATTGCCACGCTGCGCCGCATCGCCCGTTTCTACCGCACCAACATTCTCTCGCTGTTCGAAACCGCCGGCGATCATCCACGGCTGGTGCGCCCCCATCAACGGAAAATCCTTGAAACTACTCCGGACGTGCGCATGGAGTTGCTCGCTTGGGGAAACACGGTGATGGAGCCGCACCTCTTCCGCATCAAACCCGGTGGCGGCAGCGGTGAATCCTACTCGCATGAAGGCGAGGAATTCCTGCACGTGCTTCGCGGAAATTTTGAGATCTGGCTCGACACCCGGGAGCATTATCATCTGAAACCAGGCGACAGCCTCTATTTTGAAAGTTCCACCCCGCACCGATGGAAAAATCCCGGACGCGTTGAGACCTGGCTGCTCTGGATCAACACGCCGCCAACATTTTGATTCTGAGGACTGCATGCCGATAAATAATTTCCCTCTACGCGTCGTTGTTCAATCGCTCCTGCTTCTACTCCTCGCTGCTTCACTCTCTCGCTCGCAGGGCCGGTTCGCTGCGCCGGCGGATATTATCGTCGTGCACGGCCGTGTTTACACGGAAGACCCTAAACAGCCGTGGGCCCAGGCCGTGGCAATGTACCGCGGAAAAATCGTTGCCGTCGGCGATGACCCGGTAATTGAACGCATGCGCGGCATGGGAACGAAAGTGATCAACGCCGGCGGCAAATTGGTGCTGCCTGGATTCGTGGATTGTCACATCCATTTTCTCGATGGCTCGTTCAGTCTCGGCCGCGTAAATCTGGAAGGCGCAAAGAATCCCGCCGACATTCAAAAACGCTTGCGCGAATACGCCTCCGAACATCCCGGAGAAGACTGGATCCTCGGTCGAGGATGGAATTACGCCATGTTCGGCTCCGAGACCCTGCCGCACAAGAAATATTTGGACGAACTCTTTCCGAATAGGCCGGTTTTCCTGGAAGGCTTTGACGGGCATAGCTACTGGGCCAATTCGAAAGCCCTCGCCATGGCAGGGATCACCCGCGACACTGCGGATCCGCCGAATGGGGCGATTGTTCGTGATCCCCAAACGGGTGAGGCTACGGGAGCGCTGAAAGAATCCGCTCAGGACTTGGTGGCAAAGATTCTTCCCAAGCCGACTCGCGCCGATCAGCTCTTGGCGCTTCGCGCGGGCATGAAGTGGGCGAACCAGAACGGCATCACGCGCGTGCATAGCGCGGGGCAAGATTTCGAAGTTCTGGATCTTTTCGACGAAATGCGCCGCCGCGGCGACCTCACGGTGCGCATGTACATCGCCTACTTCCTCAACCCACCAGAGTTGCGTCCCGCGGACCTCGACGCGATCGAGCACGCGCGCAAGAAATTTCACGATGACTGGATTGATGCTGGCGCCGTCAAATTCATGGTGGATGGCGTCGTGGAAGCGCACACGGCAGCGATGCTGGAGCCGTACAGCGACGATCCGTCATTGAAAGGCAAGCTTTTCTGGGAGCCCTCGAAGTACAAGTCGGCTGTCGCGGAATTGGACAAGCGCGGTTTGCAGCTTTTCACGCACGCGATTGGAGACTACGGCGTGCGGACGGCGCTGGATGCCTATGAAGAAGCCGAAACGCGCAACCGCAAGCGCGATCGCCGCCCGCGCATCGAACATATTGAGACGGTCACAACGGCGGACATTCCGCGATTCGGCAAACTCGGGGTAATCGCCAGCATGCAGCCTCTTCACTCTTATCCGGATGCCGATACGCTGGACATCTGGGCGCGCAATGCCGGCCCGGATCGCGCATCGCGCGCATGGGTTTGGAAAAGCATTGCTGATGCAGGCGGCCGCCTGGCATTCGGCAGCGATTGGCCCGTCGTTACTCTTAATCCGTGGGAAGGCGTGCAGACCGCGGTGACGCGCCAAACTTCTGAGGGTCAACCCGAGGCGGGCTTTGTCCCTGAGCAGCGATTGACCGTTGCACAAGCAATAGAAAGCTATACGCTGGGAGCGGCATTCGCCGGCCGCCGCGAAAAATCGGAAGGCTCGCTTGAGGTTGGCAAGCTCGCCGACCTCATTATCCTTTCGCAAAATGTTTTCGACGTGGAGCCGCGCAAAATTGGGGCGACCAAAGTTGTTACCACCATCGTGGGCGGGCGGCTGGTCTACCAGGCGGAAGCCAAATAACCGGGGGAGTCATGCAATCTCGCGCCATTCTTCTGGGGACTCTAACACTGGCATTGGTATGCAGCGCTTGCCAAAAAAAAGAAGAAGCGCTGAGTCTGCTGGTTTGGGAAGGCTACGCCGATCCCTCTTTCGTAAAAGCGTTCGAGGAACGCCATCACTGTAAAGTCAGAGCGTCCTATATGGGCTCGAGCGACGAGCTTGTCGCCAAGTTGCGCGGGGGCAGCGCAGTGAACTACGACGTCATCTCGCCATCGAGCGACGTCGCCGCGTCGATCGCGCGCACGGGGCTGGCCGCTCCGCTCGATCTGTCCAAGCTGCCGTCCTACTCGCAGCTTTCTGCGAAACTGCGCGATTTGCCGGTCTCTCCATGGACGAGATCGCCGTCACTTTCTTCCTCATCGGCCGCGATAACACCTTGCCTCTAGAAATCTGGGGCCGCCTGGGTCGCGGCATCACTCCAGAAATCAATGCGATCTCCAGTTTGATCTTTGCCGTCTCCGTCGGCCTCATCATTATTTGGTACCGTGTGCGCACTCGCGGTCTCGGCGCCGATTCTCAGGAACTTCTCGAAAGACCTTAGGCGCTTCCAGCGTAAGATGTCTCCCACCGCTCGCTTTCTGAAACGAACGGACCCGCGACCGGTTTGAGGATGAGCCAATGAAGAATTCGAGTCTTCAACGATATATGCTGGTGTTCTCGTTTGTCGTTTTGTTCTTCGTCGTCGCTCCACTCCGGCCTCAGGGGCAGGCTCGTCCCTTCGACATCGTCATCATCAACGGCCACATCATCGACGGCACCGGCTCGCCCTGGTATTCCGGCGATATCGGCATTCGTGGCGGCAAGATCGACTCCATCGGCAATCTCAGCGCCGCGCCCCGCACTCGCACCATCGATGCGGGCGGAAAAGTTGTTGCCCCCGGCTTCATCGACATGCTCGGTCAGTCGGAGAGCACCATCCTTGTCGATCCACGCCTGCCCTCCAAGATCTATCAGGGCATCACCACGGAAATCACGGGCGAGGGCGAATCCATCGCGCCACTAAACGACTCCATTCTTCGCGCCGATCAGGAGCACTACGACCAATATCATATTCAAGCCGACTGGCGGACCCTTCGCCAATATTTTTCCCGCATCGAGAAGCAAGGCATGGGAATCAATCTCGCCAGCTACGTGGGCGCCACGCGCGTGCGGCGCATGGTGCTCGGCGACAATGACGTGCAGCCCACCGCCGCGCAGCTCGAACAGATGAAAGAACTCGTCCGCCAAGCCATGCGCGATGGCGCCGTCGGCGTTTCCACTTCTCTCGAGTACGCTCCCGCTCCCTACGCAAAAACCGAAGAGTTGATCGCCCTCGCCGCCGAAGCCTCGAAATTCGGTGGCATCTACGCTACCCATATGCGTAATGAAGGCACCGGTATTCTGCCCGCCATCGACGAGGCCGTGCGCATCGGCCGCGAAGCTCACATCCCCGTCGAAATCTGGCATTTCAAAGTGGGTGGCAAACCGAGTTGGGGCCACATGCCCGAAGCCATCGCAAAGGTGAATTCCGCCCGGGCTGAGGGAATTGACATCTCCGCTGACACTTACGCCTACACCGCCTGGTTCAACGATTTTTCCGCTTTCATTCCCGCGTGGGCCCACGACGGCGGCAACACCAAGCTCCTCGAGCGCCTGAAAGATCCAGCGATGCGCGCTCGCATCCGCAAAGACATGCTCACTCCTTCCGACCAGTGGGACAACGAATGGCAGGAAATTCCGGGCCCCGAAGCTGTCCTCATCGGCGTAGTCAACAATCCACAATTGCTTCCTTTGCAAGGCAAGACGCTGGCTGACATCGCAAAAATGTGGAACAAGGATCCCATGGACGCTCTCTTTGACCTCCTCATCGAAGACCATGCGCTCACTTCCGTGGCCGTCTTCGGCATGTCCGAGCCGGACGTCTCCCTCGCCCTCCAACAGCCATGGGTTTCCATTGACAACGACTCGTCCGGCACTTCGCCCGAAGGCCTCCTTGGACAGGAACATCCTCATCCCCGTGCCTACGGCACCTTTCCTCGCATTCTGCGCAAGTACGTTCGCGAAGAACATAAGCTCACTCTGGAAGACGCCCTACGCAAATTCTCCGCGCTACCCGCCCAGCGCATGCACTTCACGGACCGTGGCGTTATCAAAGCAGGAATGTCTGCGGATATCGTTATTTTCGATCCGGCATCCATCCACGACGTCGCCACCTTCGAAAGGCCCAATCAATTGTCTGAGGGAATGGTCTATGTCCTCGTGAACGGCGTGCCGGTCATCGATCAAACCAAAATGACTGGTGCCCTTCCCGGAAAAGTCCTGCGTGGCCCGGGCTACGTTCCCTGAAACTCGGCCCAATTATCCGCGCGCATTACCGCTCTGCCCGCAAAACGTTCATAATATCGGGCACGGTCGTTGTCATCGACGGCCGGTCCTTTCGCGGAGAGAAACCATGGCCGATCGCCTGGAAGAATTTCAAAAGTTTCGCGCGGACCTGAACGAGGAAATCCTCGCTTGCGGCCACCTCGGCATTAAGCGCTTCTTCGCTCTCGACCACCAGGCCTACGAACCCGGCCCTCTCGGCACCAAGCAAAAAGAATTGCTCGGCCTGGTCGCCTCCGCCGTTCTGCGCTGCGATGACTGCATCACCTATCACCTGGTTCGCTGCGGCGAAGAAGGCTGGAAGCGCGAAGAAGTGATCGACGCCCTCAACGTAGCGCTGATCGTTGGCGGCTCCATCACCATACCGCACGTGCGCCGCGCCTTTGCCCGTATGCGCGAAATCGGCGGCCTGCAACCGTGAGGGAACTCCATTGCGATTAGCTTTGAGAGATAAGAGATAAATGATGAGCGCCGCGCCCAGCCCAGCGATTGCCCAACCGGAAACTTTCGGCAAGCGCCTGCGTCATCTTCTCATTGGAACTCTGTTCGCCCTGGTGTTGCTCATCCCAAAAATCCTGCATGCACGCCGCAACCCGCGCTCCTGGATGCTCTTCCGTATTTTCCTGGCAGTAGCCGGCGCGGCACTGGTTATCGCTCCGCTTGGCGCTTGGAGCAGTTACGCTCCCGCCGTCCTCGGCTTGACCATGTTCATCAGCGCCATTCTTCTGCCTCCCGCTAAGCCCGAGTCCAAGATCGACAACACCGCCCGCGCGTTGGGCGTTCTTGTGGTGGTCAACGGCGGAAAATTCAAGCTGGGAGACGCGTCATCCTTCGCCGCGCAGCTTTTCGTCGGCGCCGGCCACATTTCCGTGCGCGACTCGCGTCTCCAATCCTTTCTGGAAATCCCCGTGAGCGAAATCACCTCGGCGCAAGCCGAAGAATCCCACCACCGCTGGTTCCTGCGCATCACCTGGGAGACCAAAACTGCAGTCTTCGCCTATCGCGGTGTTTTCGCGGAGCATCTCGCCCGCGTCGCCGAGACCACCATCCGCAGCGTACTGCGCCCCGCCCTCCCGGTTCTCCCCCAGCGCCGCGCCGCCGGCGCCTGATACTCTTCTCGCCACTTTTCTGTACTGATTCACACGCGATTTGCGCAATTTGTGTCACACTCTATCCATGGCACGCGGCTGGGAAAGCAAGGACGTCGAAGCGCAGGTCGAAGCTATCGAAGCACCCAAGCAGAAACCGCATTCAGGGCCCAAAACTCCGGAACAACTTATGCGCGAAGAACAGATCAAGGATCTTCAACTCTCTCGTATCCGCATTGTGAACGACCTCGCCTCCGCCACTCATCCCAACCACCGTAAATCCCTCGAAGCCGCCCTTGCCCACCTCGACAAAAAAATCGCCGATTTGACTTAGTCTCGCGGAAGAGTTTCCTGATCATTATCAAACCGCAGGCGGGAGTGGGGAGAGTCACTCTCGCAACGCGCGGGCTGGATCGGTACGCGTGGCGCGCCAAGCGGGCAAAAAACACGCTGCCAGCGCGGCAATAGTCATCACCACGAATGCCGACCCGAACGCCAGCGGATCGTGTGGGCTCACCTTGTATAAGAGGTTCCCCAGCAGCCGCGTCAACCCGATTGCCACCGTGGCGCCAAGCAACACGCCGCCGGCCGTCAAAGCCAAACCACGCGATAGCACCAATCGCCACAGATTGGACGCTCCAGCGCCGAGCGCCATGCGCAGCCCCAGCTCGCGCGTGCTCTGCGACACCGCGTACGACATCACGCCGTACAATCCGATGGCTGCGAGTAGCAACGCCAGTCCACCCAGGACTCCGACTAAAGTTACCGCCACCTGCTGCGGCGATGTCGAGCGATCCACCTGTTCCTGCAGCGTGATCACCTCGAAGATGGCAAGATTCCCGTCGAGCGCGTGTACCTCGCGCGCCAGCGCCGTCGCCATCGTCTCCGCGCTCAGTGGGGTTCGGATAAACAATCCCGCCCCGCGTGAGAAATTCTGGCGCAGGGGCACATAGAAAAAGGGTTTCGGTGCCTCCCGGACGCTCTCGTACTTGGAATCTTTTGCCACACCGACCACTTGCATCCATTGGCCCTTGACCTGAACCCGCTCCCCAATCGGATTTTTGCCGCGCCAATACTTCGCAGCCATCGTTTCATTCACGACCGCCACGAGAGCGGCCTTTTCGTCGTCCGCCCGCTTGAATTCGCGGCCAGACATTAAGGGGATGCCCATCGTCGCGAAATAGTTCGGTCCCACTTCGTTGTACTCCACGATGGGTTGTTCCTCCGGCGGCGGCCGATAGCCATCTACCGCAATCGGTGTCGAAGAATAGCTTCCATAGCTTAGCGGCGTCATTCGCCCGAACGCTGCCGACTCCACGCCTGGCAGCGCTTTCACGCGCTCCAGCAGTTCGTCTTGAAAAGATTGCGCGCGCTGGGCATCGTATCCCGCGGCCGTCAAATTGACGGCCGTGTCTAGAACTTCATGCGTCGAAAAACCCGGGCTGGTATTTCGAATTTTCTTTAGGCTCTGCAGCAGCAGCCCCGCTCCGACGAGCAGAACGAAACTCAGCGACACCTGGACGACCACCAGGCTCGAGCGGATCCATGCTCTTCCACCGCCCCCAACGACACCCGCCGAATCGGACTTCAGCGCGCCCGCGAGATCGATCTTTCTGGTCTGCATTGCAGGAACCAGCCCGAGCAGAAGCGTCGCCATCACGCACACTCCCGCGCTCAGCGCCAGAACACGCCAATCAATTTCCCCCGGCAGGTGCATCGCTACCCCTCCGCGCGCGGGGAACAGCAGCACGAGCGCGTGGCGGCACCAGTGCGCCACCAGAAGCCCGCCCCCTGCGCCAAAGGCAGACAGTATCAGTCCCTCGGTGAAAAGTTGCTTCAACAGCCGCCCGCGCCCGGCGCCGATCGCCAGCCGCACTGTCATCTCATGCCGCCGCGCGAAGGACCTGACCAGCAGCAAGTTGCCTACGTTTGCGCAGGCGATGAGCAGGACAAACACCACCACCACGAACATGATTTCGAGCGTTGGGAGCAGCGTGTTTGCATTGTTGAAGGGCGTTTGCCACAAAGGCCACAGCTTGATGCCACGGCCGCGGTTGGTAGTTGGATAGTCGGTTTCCAATCGTTTTGCCACGGCCGAAATTTCCTGTTGCGCCTGCGCGGGAGTCACCCCGGGCTTTAGCCGTGCGTAACTTTCAATCCACCGAGCGCCTCGATCTTCCAGTTTATAACCGCCTGCTTCAAACGTTTCCTCCATCGATGCGGGCACCCAGAACTGCATCGCCCAACCCACGAATGTCCCATAAAACCCCTCGGGCGCGACTCCAACAATGGTGTGCACTACATTATTGAGCCGCTGCGTTTTCCCGATGATTTGCGTATCACCTTTGAATCGTCCTTTCCACAACTGGTAGCTGATCACTGTCACAGGATGCGCGTTACGCCCTGAGTCTTCGCCCGCCGCGAATCCGCGCCCAAGAATGGGGTGGACTCCGATCGCCTCGAAATAATTAGCTGACACGATGCTCCCTGTCGTGACCTCGGCCCGGTCGCCGATACTCAGTGTCGTCCCCATAATCTTGGTCACAATAAATGAGTCAACCAGCGTGCAACTTCTCTGCAAATCGAGAATATCCGGCCAGGAAATACCGGTAGGGCCAGCCTCACCCCGCGCTGTTCCTGTAATAGCGAGCAATTGCTCCTGGTGGGTTACCAACGGATAGGGACGAAACAAGATTCCCTCAACCCAGCTGAACACCGCCGCGTTAGCGCCGATCCCTAGGGTCAAGCACAGTATCGCCAGGAGGGAAAAGCCCGGACTACGCCGGAGCATCCGGAATCCAAAACGCAAGTCTTGCAGCGTCGTCTCAATCACAGGAAGTCCTCTCTGCTCGCGATAGATCTCCTTGGTTTGCTCGATGCCGCCGAATCCTTTCAGCGCCTCGCGTCGCGCGTCTTCCCTGCTCATGCCTTTGCGACAGTTCAGCTCCACCGCCATATCCAGGTGCGAACGCAGTTCCTCGTCCAGGTCGTCTTCAAGGCGCCGGCGGCCGAATAGGGCAACGAGGCGTCGGCAAAACATGCGGAAAAGTTCGCGCATAAGTTAACTCGTCCTCAATACCCGGTTGATCATCGCCGACATCCGTCCCCAGTTTTCCGCTTCTTCCTCGAGTTGCCTGCGTCCGGCACGCACCAAGGAGTAGTACTTCGCCCTGCGGTTGTTCTCCGAAACTCCCCATTTGGAGGTAATCCAGCCTCGTTGCTCCAGCCGCAGCAGTGCGGGATAGAGCGTGCCCTGGTTTAATTGCAGCAGGTCTTCGGAGACTTGTTGGATGCGCAAGGCAATCCCGAAACCGTGCATCGGCCCCATGGAATCGAGGGTCTTCAGCACCAGCAAATCGAGTGTTCCTTGCAGGACTTCGCTCCTGGAAATTGGCATATGCTCCTTTTGACCGTCAACAGGAGAAAAGGTGAGCGTATCACATTCCTTTTGGCCGTCAACAGGAGTCTTCGGGGTGAAGGAGGATTTCTCGCGATGACTTTTAGGGCTTGATCAACTCACCGGGGGGTGGTCATCAGCCACGAAAGCAAAGAATCTCGGCTTATCTAGCTGGATCGCTCCATCAGCGGAGGCTGGGCGGCGGCCAAACAAAATCCAATTTCTGATCCTTACTGCCTAACGAACAAAATCCCTCGCTAGCCCCCAAAAGTCATTCACGTAATAGTGTGAAAGCACGTTTCCGAACAGGTAGCAAATCCCTTGGCACGGCGGAATATCCCCATAAATCTTCTTCCCACGCGCGAAAATCTTCTTCAGCGAACCATCCCGCAGCAAATTGCCCGCGACCTTGCGCAGCGGCTCGCAAGGATAAAATACATCGCCGTTCGGATACACTCGCGGAAACATCGTCGGATAGCACTGAAAATCGCCGAAACGCAGCAGCGTCTCGATCGTCCGCGCCGTCCCGTTGATCGGCTGCACCCCTTTGCGACACCGCTCGACGATCTTGTCCACCAGGGCCTGATACTTCGGGTTTTGCAGCAGGGCCAAATTCGGCATTTTCTCCATCTGCGCGGACTGCGCCGCAAACACAAATCCTTGCTCCCCGCACCAATCCAGTAGTCGTTCGACCTCGCTGATATTCCACTGTTCGATCACCGTGCTGATCGTGATGCGCTTAGGGCTGCCCAGCTTTTCCTTCGCGAACTCCAGGTTTTCCAGCACTTTTGGCAGCGCCGCCGGTTTCGAGAGTGGATTCGTCGGATCCGACGCCAGCGCATCCAAGCTAACAACCAGCCCCGTCACCGCCCGCAGAATCCGCGGCTTGCGATCCAGCAATGTTCCGTTGGTAATCATCAGCAGCGAGCGGTAATTGCATTCGAAGCGCGCCGCCTCAAGAAGCTCCTCGATGTCCGCTCGCAGCGTCGGCTCCCCGCCGGTAATCACGATCGAGTCCGTCTCTCTCCGGATGCGCTTCAGCAGTTGAATCGTTTGTTTCGTCGGCAATTCGTCGCTGAAGACATCCGGCTCTTTTTGCGTGCAGTAACTACAGTCGAGATTGCATTTATGCGTAACGTAAAACGTAACCGCATACGGCGCTACGACCTTGCTCCTCAATACGTGCCGCCGCCACCCATTCCGGAAGTAAAGCTGAAAATTCTTCGCCACAAACGGCGCTTGCCGCACCAACCCGCGCAGCAAATCGCGCTTCGTTGGCGGCCGTTTGTCCAGCGCACTGACGGGAACGAAATTCGCTTTCTTCTCAACCATAAGCAGGCCTTCAGCCTACAGGACCGCCACGCTCAAGCCAAGAAAGCAGTAGGGGCGCCCGCCGTGGCGGGCGCCCCTGTTTAGCAAACCTATGATCCTAAGAGCCTTTTTTTTCAGTCCGTAAACACCACGCCCACGGCCACATGTCCCTTTTCCGCCGCCGCATCAATCCTCACTACATAACCGCGCAAATGCATCGTTTGCACTCCATCCGCCCCCGGCGCCTCCATCGTCACTTGCAGCTCCGATTGCAACCGTGGCAAATGCTTTAGCGAGATCAGCGCGCCCTGCAGCGAAATATCTCGGACGACCGTTGCCTCCTCAAAATCCTTCCCGCCCTCGGTCACCCCGCAGACTTTCGCCTGGAATTGCGCTTCGCGCCGCAGCGCCGTTCGCGTCCCCGGCATGTGCGCTTGCACCGTATCTCCAGGCGCTCCGAGCGTAATCACCATGCCCTCGCTCGCCGCGAACACCGAATCAAACTCTTCCCTCGCCTGCCGCAGGATCGAATCCACCATGCGATCCGTCGAGTCCGGATCGTGATGGAAAAGCACTAAGGTCTTCGCCTCGGCTTGGCGCGCCACTCTTGCTCCCTCCAGCCACGAGGAATGTCCCCAGCCCTTCCTCGTCGTCTCCAGCTGTTCCGGAGTAAATTGCGCGTCATTAATAAAGATGTCCGCGCCGGCTGCGAGTTCTCGCAGGTTTTCGTCCAGTTTCCCATCGCCCGGCTCGTTGTCCGTGGCGTAAGCTACCGTGCCTGCCGGCGTCTCGATTCGAAAGCCCAGGCACCCCTGTGGATGATTCAGCCACCGCGCCGTGATCTTATTCTCCCCGACCGTAAACGAATCGCCGCCGTCCACTTCCTTGAACTTTCTCTTGGCGTTCATCGCCGACATGTCCACAGGAAAATAAGGCAGCGCCATCTGCGCTTCGAAGACTTGTTTCAGGCTGTCGCGCCCAAGATATTTCGAACGGAAGCTGTAAAAATGAAATTCATTGTTCTGCACATACAGCGGCGAAAAAAACGGAATCCCCTGGATGTGATCCCAGTGATAGTGTGTGACCAGAATGTGCGTTTCCGGCGTTTTCCCGCCGTTTGGCGCCGCCCAGCGGCTCCCTAGCATGCGCAGCCCCGTCCCACAATCCAAAATGAATTGCGTGCCGTCTGGCGCAATCAGTTCCAGGCAAGGCGTGTTTCCGCCGTAGCGCCACGTCGCCGGGTCTACCGTCGGCGTTGATCCGCGCACGCCCCAAAAACTCAATTTAGCGATGGGAGCCGTCATTGCTCTGAGCGCACTACCCCTGTATGAACGCTCGTCGCTCGCCAACACGCGCGCAACGGGAAGCTCGCTTCATGGTCGCAGCCGAGGCACGGAGCGTCAATCTATTCGCGGAGGCAAAGTGTCATAGTGCGTAATAAGCACTGGACGGGCTGCATCCCCGCCGTCGAGCGCGTAGAATAAAGCCGATGGCTGCACATTCTCATGAAAATGACCACCGTCATGCCGGTCATTCCCATTCCCACGACCACGGTCACGCCGGCCATTCTCACCCTACCCTGACCCCTTCGGTGCTTGGCTGGGCCATGGCGGCCACCCTCGGGTTGGTGGTAGCGGAAGTCTTTGGCGGCATCCTGGGACGCAGCGTCGCCCTTCTGAACGACGCTGTTCACAATCTTTCCGACGTCCCTGCGCTCGGCATTTCCTATCTCGCTATGCGTTGGGCCCAGCGCCCCGCCGACAGCGAAAAGACTTACGGCTATCACCGCGCCGGCACTCTCGCCGCCTACACCAACGCCTCCGTCCTCGTCTTGCTTTCGCTCTGGCTTGGCTACGAAGCCATAGAGCGCTTCCGTTCCCCCGTGGAAGTGGTCGAAAGCTGGATGATTTGGACTTCCGTTGCCGCCCTCGCCGTGAATGGCGGAATAACCCTAGCCCTCATCCGCGGCCGGGGCGACCTCAATCTGCGCAGTATCCTCGTTCACAATTTTGGCGACGCGCTCTCCAACATCGCCATCATCGCTGGCGCGATAATTATCCATGCCACTGGTGCGCACTGGGTCGATCCGCTACTTGGCCTGGCCATCGGCCTGCTCGTCCTCTGGTCCAGCATCGGCATCCTGCGCGAATCCTCGCACATTCTGTTGGAAGGCCGCCCGCTCGATTTGCGCGTCGAAGATATCGCTCGCGCGATCTTGAAGATTGAAGGGGTACAAGAAGTTCACGATGTGCACGTTTGGTGCCTCGGAGGCAATCACAACGCGCTCAGCCTTCACGCGCGCATCCCCGATATGCACCTCGACGAGTGCGAGCGTTTACTCGCTTCGATTAAGCAGGTAGCCGCAAGGGAATTTGGAGTGGAGCACACCACCGTGCAGTTGGAGCGCGCCGGCCTTCCCGCGCAATCCGGCTACGTCATGCCGGAACCGGCGAAAAAGTAGCCTCTACGCCGGCAATCGAAAATTCAATCCGCGTTGTTCGTTGAATTGCTTAGTGGCGTCCAGGTCTAGCGCATCCTGCGTTACCGTGTGGCGCAATCCTTGGCTATTGATGTAGCGCAGCGTCCCTTTTTCCCAAGAGTACGCCACCGCAAAAAATACCGTTCCGTCCCGCCGCACAAAAACAAATTCATCATTGTCGGCCGGCTCGGCTCTTGCTGGTCCCACCGGCGGCGCGGTTTCCGCCTCGCTGACTCGATAACGCCTGCCCCTGTCCCTATTTTCTGATTCTATGATTTCCGGCTGACCACCCTCCGCCGTCGCACTTTCGTCTACATCTGTGGCTGCTCCCGGCACGTTAAACCCACCCTCATAAAAGGGAAAGAAAAAAGGTGATGCGAACGCGCCCCCTCGAACACCGTGGGGCCCCGGCCCGCACGTTGCCGCCAGATGCACCTCATCAAATCCGAATCCCGGCGCCGAGCTGCAACTTGCTCGAAGTCCTGTTTGGTGGTTGCCAAAGTGAGATGGGTTATTGACCCGTCGCGTGCTCCGCGCTATTGGAGTCCCCGGGCGGGGCATCCCGCTCCGTACCACTCCCCGCGTCCCCGGCATACCCTGGGCTACCGCAGCATGCGAAGGAGACACCATAGCGTGCGGCGCAACTGCTGCCGCATGGAAAACCGGCGGCATCGCTCCGCGCCCTTGCGCCTGCACACCTATCGGGAGAAAAACTACAAAACCAGCGAGGATAATCTTGCGGACCATGGTTCCCACCTGGAGGCTCGGTCACCCGAGCCGGGCTCCAACAACCTTGCCCACTTACAAGGATGCGCCAACTCCGCCATTGGTTTCAATCCAAATTCCTTTCATCGCTCAGAGTCTCTGCTCTTTAGACCAGCGGTGTTTCTTTCCTACCCACCACTCACTGCCCACTACGCACTAACTCTCCCTATCCCCTCTTCCCCCCACTGTGCTATAACCATCCCGCCGTGGAACGCGCCGCGAAGTGGCAGCAAGCTCAGGTGCAGGCGGAGCCGGCTCAAGCCGCAGCTCAATCCGCTGCGTCTTTGCAGGATAGTCAGAGCACCGTAGCTCCTACCGAGGATCCTTCGCGGTATTGTCCCATCTGCTCGCAGCGCTTGGAATCGCGGCGCTGCAAGTTGATCTGTTCCGTGTGCGGCTATTACATGTCTTGCTCGGACTATTATTAGCCGTCCGGAGATTTGACCGCTGCTCGGTCTTCGACTACGATTCAACGCTCAGGGATTATTCATAGATTTGATAAGCTTTACGGCTCCGGCCCGGGTTGCCGCCGGAACCGCTTTCCGACGAGGAGGAAACTAACGTGGCTTTAAAGATGACGAATCGCGAAGTGGATGGCGTAGCCGTGGTGGCACTGGACGGCCGCATTGTGCTCGGTGAGGAAAGCAACGCCTTGCGCGAAAAAGTAAAAAGCTTGATGGCCGAAGGAAAAAAGAAAATTGTCCTCAACATGGACAACGTCACTTTTATCGACAGCGCCGGGCTCGGTACGCTCGTCGCCGCCCATCACAGTGTCAAGTCCCAGGGCGCTTCCCTCCGCCTCTGCCACCTCGGCAGCAAGTTCCAGGAAGTGCTCCAGATCACCAAGCTGCTGACCGTCTTCGACGTCTACAACTCCGAAGCCGAAGCCGTCTCCAGCTTCTCCAAGAGTGCTGGCGTATAACCGTCCGAGCCAGATACCGACTGCCGTAGACGCTGGTTTTGCGCGTGTGCCAGTTGCCGGCGGGCACTCTCCCTCGTGCCCGCCGCTCTTATTTTCGAGCGGCCTCAACCTCTGAAGCTGCGCTTCTGGGCGGGATCTTCTCTTCCCAATTTCCAATTTCCGCATTCCGCCCCCACGGTGCTATCTTTTCCCGCAAGACCTCGCCATGAAGCCCAAGCCAAAACTTAAGCCCATCGCGAAATCCTTCAAAGCCGTCCTCGATCCCATCCCCTCTCGACTCGGCTGGATTATTATCCGCATTCCCTTTGACGTACCTAAAGTCTGGGGAACACGCGGCAACGTCCGCGTCAAGGGCGAAATCAACGGCTTCGCCTTTCGCTCTTCTGTCTTTCCCACTGCCAAGGGCTATCACTGCATGCTCATCAAAAAAAGCATGCAGACCGGAGCCAACGCGTTCCTGGGCGATACCGCGCACTTCCGCCTCGTACCCGACACCACAAAACACGTCGCCAGCGTCCCTCCAGAACTCCAGCGCATCCTCAACGAAGACCGCTCCTTCCGCCGCTGGTTCGACAAGCTCACGCCTTCTATACGCAAGTGGATCTGCTATTGGATCGTCCAAGTAAAGAGTCCGGAAGCTCGCTTCCGCCGCGCCGAACAAGCCGCCGAACAGCTTATGGCCACCATGGAAGCCGAACTCGACTTGCCTCCCATCCTGAAACTCGCCTTCGCCCGTGATCCTCGCGCCTGTCAAGGTTGGCAGTCCATGACTCCACTGCGGCGCCGCGGTTGGTTGCTTAGCATTTTCTCTTGCCGCACGCCCGACTCCCGCGAACGCCGCATCGCCAAAATGCTAGAAGAAGCCCTAACCCGCGCCGAAGGCAAGCCAAAAACCAAAGCACCGCCCGAAGAAGATGCCCACGAGGAGCTTTGGTAGTGGCCCGTCTTTCGCGGCTTGTGCGGTCCGACCCGGTCGGACAGACCGGTGCTAAGTTGTTCCACCAGCCAGTTTGGCCGACGCCACCCTTGAAAGTGCTATAATCTTGTTTCACAGGCTAGAATTGTGAATGGGCACAGGACATGAACGGAAGTAAAGTGGAAGAACTCCAGCGCGCGATTGGAACACTGACGCAAGAGGAGCTGGAAGAGCTGCGCCTGTGGCTCGATGAGTACGCAGGCCCCAGCCCGCTCGACCGCCGCATCGAGGCGGACTTGGCGGCAGGCCGCCTGGACAAAGCGGTCCAAACCGCGCTGCACGACGAGAAGCGTGGCAGAGTCCGCCCGCTATAAATGAATGGAACATCGCGCCACGGAAGGCTTCTGGCAAGCCTATCAAGCTCTCCCGTCTGAGATACGCAATCGCGCCGACAAGCAGTTCGCTCTGCTGAAGAGCAATCCCCAGTATCCCTCGCTACAATTTAAGAAAGTGGGAGAATCCCGAGGACAGGAAGTTTGGTCGGCGCGCGTCACTCTGAACTATCGCGCTCTCGCTCTGAAACGGCCTGACGCATTTCTATGGTTCTGGATCGGCGATCACAAGAGCTACGAAAAGTTGATTTGACCTAGCCTAACGTGCCCTCTTTTTTTAATTTCTGATTTCTAGTTTTCCCTTCTCCCCCTCGGCTACACCGCCAAAATCAAATTCCAAAAAGCCGCCTGACTCAAACCGCGCTCCACTCACTGTCATCCCGAGCCCGCCGCGGCGGGAGGGATCTGCTTCACTCCTCGATCCTCTCTTCTCGCCACCAGCCACTCGCCACTTCCCTCCACTTTCTAGTTTCTGCCTTCTAGTTTCTACTTTTCCCTTTCCCCGCTTCCGCCCCGAACGCAGCAGGCTGATTCTTAATTCTCTTTTTCGTTCTCCAGAGCGTAGGGTCCGCCTTCTGAGGCGGACCGCTCCCATCGACAATCGGCCAGCGAAGCGAGCTCTTCAGCCCAGCATCATTCTTCCTCCCTACCCGAGTCGCAACGCTCGTCCGCACAGCATAACCAAAGCGGGGCGCATCGGTGGAGTCATGAGCTGGCCATTCGGTTTTTGGAATGGGCGGCTCATGACTCCACCGATCGCCGCGCGCCGTTCGCGACAAGAATCTCAGTTCCTCACTTCGTAGCAGCGAGTTCATCTCGTCATTTTGCCTTTGACTTTCTCTTTTTCGCATTCCGTCTTCTGGTTTCTGCCTTCTAGTTTCTAGCTTTTTCTTTCCCCCCCGCGTCTTCTACTCGCTCGGCTACACCGCCAAAATCAATTTCAAAAAGCCGCCTGACATACCGTTCGGGGACGCCAATGATTCGTGAGGCACCAGGTATCATGCCTTGCACTATAATTGTCGGTGAGCATGGAGCATATCGTCAGCCAAAGCCAACACAGCGGACTGTTCTCGTTGCCAGAGTACGAGTACGCGCAATCCAGATTCGTCCACGACGGCGTTGCGCGCCTGATGGAAGCCAAGGACGAATTCTGGGCACGTATCCCCAAAGCCGAACCGGCCGAGGCCGTTCCCATTACTCAGAATACGATGCCTTCTGGTGAAGTGGTCCAGAACGAACCGTTAAGTGTCGCGGCCCAGTTTGTCTACAAGTATGAGGACATCCGTTCATGTAATACCGAGGAACTCGCCGCGCAGATGGATGCTGCCGCCGATCAGATCCTTTCCGTTCTCATGCCACATGTTTTCGATATCATGGGGCGTACATGCAAAGCGGCCGGTACTGCATCTGACGCTGGCGGGAAGCCGTTCAGCTTTGAGATGTTCCTGGATGGCATTGAGAAGATTGATCTACCGTTCGACGAAAAGGGGAATCCTGAATTACCTACTCTTGTCGTAGGTCCAGAGCTTGGGAACCAGATTCGCGCAATGCCACCTTGGACGCCTGAACAAAGGAAGGCGTTCGATGACGTTATAGAGAGAAAGCGAAAAGAATACAATGCTCGCCGACGCGATCGGAAATTACGTTGACTCCCTCGCTGAGCGGGAGTTCGACGCACCATTCATTGCCTTACTTCGGCTGCATGGATTCACTGACATTCATTTCCTCCATGGGCCGTTTGAATTCGGCAAGGATTTTATCGCTAAGCGTGTCGAGGAAGGAGTGCAATACCAGTATGCGTTCCAGACAAAGGCTGGAAATATAGGCATTTCGGAATGGAATCAATGCCGAGGCCAGATTGACTTGCTCCGCACGGACGCCCTAGCCCATCCCAACTTTGACGGGAACCTCCCTCGTCGCGCGAGATTCGTGATTACCGGGAGACTCGTGGGGGGAGCAAACCTAGCCGCTCAACAATACGCACAGCACCTCGAGGCTTTGGGTGAAACGAAGTTTCTGACGTGGGACAGAGACAATATTGTTGAGATGCTGGCGCTCGATCCGCGCAGCATGAGCGGTTCACCGCCAGCCTTGCTACAAATCCTGGGTGCGCAGCATAATCTCCTCAATTTTGTCACGCTTGAGAAATACTCGCGGACATGGATACGAAAAGAATCCACCACTTTGAGTTTGCGCGATGCGCTCGAAGCTGCGGTGATCGCACACCACTGCGTGCTAGAAAACAGAGTTCATCTCGCCTGCTACACAGCACTTATGCTTGTTCGGTCGTCTTGGGCAACGGCACACGGAAAGAATCCTTTACCCGATGCAGCACGCGTCGCGCTCGCGACCGGTAAAAAACTATTCCGCCATTACGTCATGCTGCTGTGGCACTCCTGCGCCGGAAAATATCTCGATCCGGACAGCATGGTGAGAGAAGGTCGAATGCCAGAGGCATTTGTGACCTACCCCGTCAGATGCCTCACCGTGGTAGAACTTCTGGCAATGCTCGCCCTGCTTGAGCGAAACGAAAACCCGGTCCTTTCAGTCAAGATCGCTGACTACATGTCAAAGTTTGTGGAGGCTAACGCGGGGGCAGCACATCCCATTTCGGATAGGTGGGGTATTTCCGTTGCGTGCTGCGTGCTGCAACTCGCTAGTCACGGCAAAACTGAGGTCCTAAGGCCTTATCTAAGGTCGGTTATTAAATGGGTTGCAGATCACTACGATGACGGAAACCAGGGATTAGCTGGACCCCACTCACAGGCTGAAGAAGAGACCGCGTACCTACTCGGCTCTCGCTTTGAACACACGAACCTGAGTCGACGATCAGAAAGCTACACTGCTACACAACTGCTCGACCTTTGCTCTGTTCTCGAGGAGCAGGAGTTATTTGACCTGGCTAGGAACGAATTCCTCGCTGTGGACATATACCTGCCCGTTGTTGAGGTAGATGACAGCCTGGGCCAATACTCCGTGGACTCCAGCGGCCAACGGTTCGAGCCGAATATGCCGTATGAAGAACATTGGAATCCATCCGAGGGGTGGAAAGTAGCGCCACATCACAAGCGCGGCCCTGATGCCTATTACCCCGAGTCTACTGGTGACATCTGGGATCAACTCGCCATCAGTTGTGTAGTCAGGGACCGTCATTTCGTCAAGAATTGGCGCAGACTAGCACGCGGCGGGCCTTTAAATTCGGCGGATGGCTCACCTTCCACGAATCACAAAGGGTGAGCTACTGATTTTTCCACAGATTTCCACAATTCTTTCGAATCCCGCCCCTCCCGCAAACCCTTTCCCTCGGCCAACTTGTACCCCACCGTCTCAATTCGCGACGCTCATTCGAATAACAACA
>Ga0137418_10000628_pt1 | contig 31751 bp, 27 predicted proteins | sample CZODoug3_1_2_16f_FD_122242 | JGI IMG/M metagenome (GOLD analysis project Ga0137418, IMG submission 122242) | Vadose zone soil fungal communities from Angelo Coast Range Reserve, California, USA - CZODoug3_1_2_16fungal (Hybrid Assembly) | ecosystem: Environmental > Terrestrial > Soil > Vadose... | reverse complement strand
GCCAAGCCCGATCCGAGCTACTCGTGGAAGCTCATCAACACGATGGCCGGGGCCGGGTTCAAGCAATACGTCATCGATCTTACTTCGCAGACCTGGCGCAGCGCCGCCGATGTCGATCGCCCAGCCTGGAAACATTGGCTCACCATAGTCAAACCCGACAAGACCACCTCGAACAAAGCGCTGCTGTTCATCGGCGGCGGAAGTAACCGCGACGCCGCACCGGCAAAGATCTCGGATCGGCTCGTCAACTTTGCGATGGAATCAAACACCGCGGTCGCCGAGCTTGGGATGGTCCCGAATCAGCCGCTCTTTTTCTCCGATTCTAAAGACAAGGGCCGCTCCGAAGACGATCTGATCGCTTACAGCCGGGTGAAGCAATTCCAGACCGGGGACGATACCTGGCTCGTGCGCCTCGCTATGGTCAAGAGCGGCGTTCGCGCGCTGGATGCTGTCCAGGAGTTCCTTGCAAGCGACGCGGGTGGCAAGCTCAAGGTCGATCAGTTCGTCGTCTCCGGCGGATCGAAGCGCGGCTGGACGACATGGCTGGTCGGCGCAGTGGACAAGCGAGTCATCGCCATAATGCCGACCGTGATCGATGCGCTGATGGCGCGGGGCGAACGGTACGGGCTTTTCTATCGGTTGAGCGGATCGGGATCGACGGTGTTTAAGGTGCCCGGCATCCGCACGCGACTCGCCGGGGGTCCGGAACTTCCTCGGCTGCAAGTTCCGGAAGGGACGAAAATCATCGTAACCCGCACCGCTGAGAGCGTTGTCCCTGTGGAGCTTCTGGACTAGCTTTCGCTCTCCGCTGCCCCTTCGTCCAATGGCAGGACATCGGTCTTTGGATCCGGTAATGGTGGTTCGAATCCACCAGGGGCAATTGATCTAACTCCTTTGCCCACTTAACTTGTAAGGCTGCATGGACGGATTATCCGTACCCGCTCATGGCTTCAAGCTCATCGCCGGGCCCGGGAACCCGGATCTGTGTGGTGAGATCGCGCGAATGCTGGATGTTCCGTTCTGCAAGACGACGGTCAACCGCTTCGCCGACGGCGAGATTTTCGTCCGCATCGATGAGAACGTCAGAGGGAACGACGTCTTCATCGTGCAGCCGACAAATCCGCCGGCCGACAACATCATGGAGCTGTTGCTCCTGATCGACGCGGCACGGAGGGCTTCCGCGGCGCGTATCACGTGCGTGATGCCCTACTACGGATACTCGAGGCAGGATCGAAAGGACCAGCCGAGAGTAGCGATTGGCGCCAAGCTGCTCGCGAACATGATCGTGACGGCAGGAGCCAACCGCGTTTTGGGTCTGGATTTTCACCAGCATCAGCTGCAGGGGTTCTTCGATGTTCCTGTCGATCACCTGTACGCGGCGCCGGTGTTCGTTTCGCATTACAGGAAAAAGGATTTGCACGAGCTCGTCGTCGTCGCGCCGGATGTAGGGTCGGCGAAGATGGCCCGAGGATTCGCGAAGAGGCTGAACGGCTCACTCGCGATCATCGACAAGCGGCGCCCGAAGGCGAATGTGTCCGAGGTCGTCAACGTCGTCGGTGAAGTTGAAGGAAAGGACTGCTTGCTTGCGGATGACATGATCGATACCGCGGGCACCGTGTCCGAAGCGGCAATGGCTTTGAAGGACCTGGGCGCGCGCGACATTTACGTTTGTGCCACGCATGCGCTTCTTTCGGGACAGTCAGTAGAAAGACTTTCTAAAGCGCCGATCAAGGAAGTGACGGTGACCGATACCGTCATGATTCCGAAGGCGAAGAGATTTCCGACGTTGTGCGTGTTGTCGGTTGGTGATCTGCTGGCGAAAGCGATTCGCTACATACACAGCGAGCAGTCGGTGAGCTCGCTGTTCGAAGGATAGAATCAGATGCCGGAAATGATCGAGAAGGCAGCGAAGGAGTTTGCGCTGGCGGTTTTGGACATTATTGAATGGGCATGGCGAAAAGTCGTCGCGCCCCGGGGATGAATAACAATGGCAGTAGTCTCATTTAGCGCGACGGCTCGCGACATCACGGGAAAGGGCGCCGCCCGCACCCTTCGCAGTCAGGGACAGGTTCCCGCTGTGATATACGGCCACGGGCGCAACCCGCAGCCGCTCTCGCTTAACGCGCGCGATCTCGACAAAATGCTTGGACACATCCAGGCCGAGAGCACCGTCATCGAAGTCACGGTAGATGGGCACACGGCGAAGACCCTCATTCGTGAGATTCAGCGCCATCCGATCAGGCGCCAGATCCTTCACGTCGACTTCCAGGCGCTCGTCGCCGGAGAATTGGTGACGGTCAACATTCCGATCGTGCTCAACGGAATTCCGGAAGGGGTTCGGCTCGAAGGTGGAGTGCTCGATCAGACGCTCCGCGAGCTCGAGATCGAGGTCGATCCGTCGGACATCCCCGATCACGTCGAGCTCGATATCACCAACATGGTGATCGGTGATTCGCTTCACGTCAGCGACATCAAGCTTCCCGAGGGTGTCAAGGTGCTGGACGATCCCGAGACTTCGGTCGCGGTGCTTGCCGCGCCGCGCGCGATAATCGAGGAGACTCCTGCCGTCGAAGCGATCGAGGGTGCGGCAGAGGGTGCGCCTGAACCCGAAGTCATCGGCAAGGGCCCGGGCGACGAGGAAGAGGCTGAGGGCGGCGATGAGTCGCCTGGCAAGAAGGGCGGTGACTCGTCCGGTAAGAAGTAATTATTGGATAACCCTTGAAGGTCATAGTCGGTCTCGGGAATCCGGGCCGCGAGTACGCCGCGACACGTCACAACGTCGGCTGGTGGTTGATCGACCACCTCGCCGACGTTTGGCATTTTGACGGCTGGAAGAAAGACGGGGAGTCGCACGTCGCGAACGGGACCGTCGGCGGCGTGAAAGTGCGATTGGTGAAACCCCAGACATTCATGAACCTGAGCGGCCAGTCGCTCAAGAATTTCGTGCGGCGGCCGTTCTGGAGCCCGGCGAAGGATTTGTTAATAGTGGTCGATGAAGTTCAGTTGCCGGTGGGGCGCATCAGGATCCGCCCGCGTGGAAGCGCCGGGGGGCACAACGGGCTCAAGAGTGTCGAGCATGCACTCGGGACGCAGGAGTACGGGCGCCTTCGCATCGGTGTCGGTCCGAGCGAAGAGCGGAAGGGGATATACAAGGATCTCGCCGATTTTGTGCTGTCGCCGTTCGCGCGCGACGAGCGTGAAGATATTCTCGCGTTGATGCCGCAGCTCACCGCGACGATCGAGACATGGCTGCACGACGGGGTTGAGAAGGCGATGAATCTCCATAATCGGGTGCCTATGTCGGATCCCGATAGCTGAACTGAGAACTGCAACTGAACAGGCGAGAGGTCTCGGTAGCGCAGTTGTCAGGTATTTAGTTCACTACGCCCCGACTTGTCTATTGGCGTGCTGGGCACAAGCAGGCGCCGTCACGCCACCGAGATAAGTCCGGGCGTAGTGAACTAGCAAACTGACATCTTTGCCACTGGGACCTCTCGCCTGTTCAGTTGCAGTTCCCTATACCAATTATTTTCCGAAATGCTAAAGCTGGGTATCGTCGGGCTCCCCAACGTCGGGAAATCGACCCTCTTCAACGCGCTCACTGCCGCCAAAGCAGAAGCGGCCAACTATCCCTTTTGCACCGTCGAGCCGAACGTGGGCATGGTCGAGGTGCCGGACTCGCGGCTCAGCGAGCTCGCGAGAATAGTGCAGCCGAAGAAGACGGTGCCGGCGGTCGTGCAGTTCGTGGACATCGCCGGCCTCGTCAAAGGCGCCGCCGAGGGCGAAGGACTCGGCAACAAATTCCTCTCCAACATTCGGGAGACTGACGCGATAGTCCACGTCGTGCGGTGCTTCGAGGACCCCGACGTCACGCACGTCATGGGAGCTGTCGATCCCGTGCGCGATCGCGAGGTAATCGAATTCGAGCTCGCGATCGCTGATCTCGCCTCACTGGAAAAGCGTCTGGACAAGACGCGCCGCACCGCTCGCACCGGCGACAAGGAAGCGCAAGCGGAGCTTCCGGTCCTCGAAAAAGCGTACGGATTTCTGAAGGATGGAAGAGGACTGTGGGAGGCTCGACTCTCGGCCGACGAGAAGGCGGTGCTCTCGCCTTTGACCCTGCTCACGGTGAAACCGGTTCTTTACGCGGCGAACGTGAGCGATTCCGAGCTCGCTGGCGATGAGGGCCCGCATCTCCGGGCACTGAGAGAAGCGGTGAAGAAGAGTGGCGAGCAGGCAGAGGTTGTTCCGTTCTCCGCCAAGATCGAAGCGGAGCTGGCGGAACTGCCACCCGAGGATCGCGCCGATTTTCTCTCTTCGCTCGGACTCGAGTCGGCGGGACTCGACCGGCTGATTCAGGCCGGCTACAAACTGCTCGGTCTCGAGACCTATTTCACGGCCGGAGAGCAGGAAGTCCGCGCCTGGACTATCCACCGCGGAGACACTGCGCCGAAAGCAGCCGCCGTGATACACACGGACTTCGAGCGCGGATTCATTCGCGCGGAGACTGTTTCCTACGATTCATTCGTGGGAAATGACGGATGGAAGGGCGCGCGCGAGAAAGGCGTAGTGAGATCAGAAGGAAAGGAGTACGTCGTCAAGGATGGCGACGTACTCCTCTTCCGATTCAACGTTTAACAAGACAGGGCGATGCTCATCGCGTGCGTGACACCGTGCCGCGAATTTCTCCGCCCGGGTTGGCGCTGGTGTGGACGTTTACGTACGCGTTTCCGTTGTTAAAAAGGACGCGCAGCGAATCGAGCGAGACCTGAGTGTTGTTCGCGTTGGTGATCGTTCCAGAGGCAATTATACCGCTGACTGTGCCCGAGGGGCGAAGCGGGTTGAACAGATTGATGATGACCGGGCAAGCACACGTGGCGGAGCCATCATGGATGTGCGAGGCCGTGACGGCGGTCATCGAGCTCACCGTCAGAACGTAATCGATCGAACTGGTGTTGTCGGTGAAAGTCGCGGTGCCAGTCGCGGTACTGGTTGTCGGCGGCGTTTCGGCTGAGCCCACGAGGGTAGCCGTAAAGATCGGTGGTCCGGCAGTGGTGGTGGAATTGCCGCAGCTCACCATAAACGCCGTAACGACCACGGCGACCGTCAAGCGGGCCGCGAGTTTTACTGCTCTGCGCATGTAACCTCCGGGAGAGCGCAATTCCGAACCTATCCTTCTTTCAGGGCCCGGAAACCCCGGCTTTGGCAGAGAGCGACGTACGCGCGGCGGGCGGTGAGTCCTTAACGGCGGATGGACCCACATCACCGGCGAATGGACGTCCCCCAGAGCGGACGGCCAAGCCCGGTGACTAAGGCCGCCTTAGTAGCTGGGCTTCGTCGGCGCCTTTTTTCTTGTAGTGGTTTTCTTGGTTGCCGACGTCGAAGCCGTTGTTTTAGTCGTGGTGTCGGGCGCCATCGTACTAGTGCTCGATGCCGTGGTCGTGGCTGCTGCGGGCGTCGACACTGCCGCCGTATCTGCGGCGTAATTGTCTTTCTTGGCGCAGCCAAGCGCTGCAACGCCCAGAATAATCGCGGCAACGACCGCGCGCTCAGTGGATATCATTCGCACGAAGCCCTCCTCTCTGTGACGCCGCCGGATTGCTGTCACGGATGAGCAAATCGGCCGACCGGCGCGGCGCTCACGCTTTTATCGAGGGCAACAAAAGTGCCGACCAGGCCATATCGAGTGCGGTGCCGGGATCAAACAGCGTCCGTTGCTCTGCGCGCCGCAAGCGTTTAACTTTCGCTCTCACAACGGCCGCGTCGCGGCCTTCACACCTTCCTCCCACTTCGGCAACCAGATGGGGGGCGGTTTACGACCAAAAGGAGGATTGCCTAGTGCCTCGCACATACGAGGCGGTCTACATCTTCGACTCGACTCTCGAAGACGCCGCCATCAATGAAAAAATCACGCGCTTCCACGGATTGCTCGGTACCAAGGAGCAACCCGAAGTCGCGCATTGGGGTCGGCGACAGCTCGCCTATTCCATCGGTCCCCGCGAGAACGGCTACTATGTCGTTTCAAAGTTCGCGACCGAGCCGACAACGCTGCCCGAGTACGAGCGCGCGCTCAAGCTCGACGACGGCGTCATCCGCTACCTCATCACGCTGCACGAGCACGAAGTCGGCGCTCCGCCGCAGTCCGAGGAAGACCTGGCCGCGGCAACTCGCCGTGACGACGATGACGACGACGAGGATTAATCAATGAGAAGACCACAAAAAAGCTGCCCATTCTGTGAGAGTCGCGTCCGCTGGGTCGACTACAAGGACGACCGTACGCTCGGACGCTTCATCACCGATCAGGGGAAGATCCTTCCCTCCCGGCTCAGCGGCACTTGTGCCCGTCACCAGCGCCAGCTCTCGACGGCGATCAAGCGAGCCCGCTTCCTCGCGCTGATTCCCTACATTCGCGGTCACCAGGCCTAGATGGCCGAGGCCGCCACGCCTGCGGCGAAAAGGCAATCGTGGCGGCCGCTATTCTGGGGGTTGGCTGCATTTCTCGTCTGCCCCTTTCTTCCGTTTTTCGAGCTGATCGTACCTCTCCAGCAGACGCTGCTGTTGCTGGTGCCGGTAATCGCGGCCTGCTCGATTGTCGGCTGGAAGCTGGGCGGGCGTGTGGCCCTGGCGCTGATCTGGATCGCTCTTTCCATCTGGATGCTGCTTCAGCCCGCGGGTCCTCCCGGCACGCAGTACGACCAGATGGCGCGTGGCTGGGCAATTTTGCTGGCCGCGAGCTTTGGCCTCGTCAGCCTGTGGAGCACAGCCATGCCCTTTTTCTCGAGGGCGTTGTTCTCGGTTGGGCTGGCCGTCGGTATCGGGTTCCTGATTGCACTCTCGTCGCCGAGCGGAATCGCGAGGTTCCAGCACGCGGCGGAAGAGGAATTGACGAGGAGAGTCTCCAGCACCATCCAGAAGATCGAGGACGGGCGGAACACGCCGGAGTGGAGCGAAGTCGCGAAACGCGCTCCGGCGCTCGACAACTGGGACGAGGACAGCGAGACGATGATGCGGTCGGTTCCCGCGCGAGCGGCTTCGCTTCTCCCGGCGCTGCTCGCGCTGGAGTCACTCGCGGCGCTGGCGCTTGGGTGGGCCGCCTACCGGAGGCTGTCTCCAGTGCAGATCGGGCCGCCCCTCAGCCCGTTGATCGACTTCACGTTCAACGATCAACTGGTATGGGGTCTCGCGGTCGGCGCCACGTTATGCCTGCTTCCGGCTTTCGCGGAAGGAAGAAATGCCGGCTACAATCTGTTGCTCTTTTTCGGCACTTTGTATCTGATTCGCGGCATCGGGGTTCTGGCGTGGATGGCGCGCGGACGCTACGTGTACGTCCTGATCCTCAGCCTCATACCTCAGGTCTTCGTGATAGTTACGCTCGCTCTCGGGCTCGGTGATACCTGGCTCGACCTCCGCAAGCGCGCTAAAACGGGCTGAAGGTTCGGTTCGCTCCGCTTTTATGCTAGAATTACTCGTTCTCAACGATCACTGAAGGAAATTTCTCCAATGGAAGTCATACTCAGACAGGCAGTTGAAAAGCTCGGTCATCCGGGCGACATCGTGAAGGTCTCCGCCGGCTATGCGCGGAACTACTTGCTACCGCGCGGCTTTGCCTACGAGGCTACAGCGGGCAACCGCAAGCGCATCGAGCAGGAGCGTCAGCGCCTGGAGCAGGCGGAAGAGGCGAGGCGCGGGTCTGCCTCAGAGCTCGCGACGAAGCTGGAGCAGGTCTCTCTGACCTTCTCAGCCCGCGTCGGGGACGAGGGCAAGCTCTTCGGCTCGGTGACGTCCTCGGACATCGCGCACCAGCTCGATGCACAGGGATTTCAGATCGAGAAACGACAGATCGACCTGCACGAGCCGATCCGGGCGCTGGGAGTCTACCGCGTGCCGATCCGCCTGCACGCGGATGTCCATCCCGAGATCAAGGTCTGGGTCATCAAGCAGTAGCTCCAAACGCCGAAAGACCTGGCCGCGCCTCGTCAGCGCAGCCAGGTCTTTTTGCGTATTGGAATTGGCAAGCGAAATGCGACTACAACCCCTCACGGAACTTTCGCAAGGCAGATAAGCTACATACAGAGATGCGGCGCTCCACGCCGCAAATAAACCTTCACTGAACCGCATGGCCACATCCTTACCATCTGTAACCGCCCGCGAAGGTGCGCAGAGAGTGCAGCGCGCCGCCCAGCTTTGCCTGGACATGAGAGCAAACGACGTCGTGCTGATGAATCTGGCCGGCGTCACCGACATGACTGACTACTTCGTCATCGCGAGCGGGACCTCCGACACCCACGTGAGATCGATCGGCGAGCACGTAATCTCGGAGATGAAGAAGGCCGGACTGACCGTGCATCACACTGAAGGATTGGAACAGGGCCGCTGGGTGCTGCTCGATTTCTTCGATTTTGTAGTTCACATCTTCCATCCGACACTTCGGTCGTTCTACCAGATAGAACGCCTCTGGAGCGATGCGGAAACAGTGGCGCTGGAACCACAGGAGTAACGAGAAAATGAAAGCGGCACGTATTCTGGCCACCTTGGCCGTCTTGCTGTGCGCGACTCGCCTCGACGCGCAGCAGTACTTCGGAATGAACCAGGTCCAGTACAAACACTTCAACTGGCAAGTAATCGAGACCGAGCACTGGCTCGTTCACTATTATCCCGAAGAGAGAGCAGGTGCGATGGACGCTGCCCGCATGGCGGAGCGGTCATACGCGCGGCTTTCCAGAGTTCTGGATCACCAATTCCGCGAGAAGAAACCGATAGTCCTCTTCGCGTCGCGGGCTGAGTTCGGACAAAACAACGTCACGGGCGATCTGGGTGAAGGAGTGGGAGGCGTGACCGAGTATGCGCGGGGCCGCATGATTCTGCCGCTTACCGGTGACCTCGGAAGCTTCGAGCACGTGCTGACGCACGAAATGGTGCACGAGTTCCAGTACGACATTTTCGCCCGTGGTAAAGCGGGCTCGAACGTGCAGACGCTCAATCAGATCGATCCACCCGCCTGGTTCATGGAAGGAATGGCGGAGTATCTGTCGAGCGGTCCGAATCACACCCTGACAACAACCTGGCTGCGCGATGCGGCGATCAATGGTAACCTGCCAACGATCGAGCAGATGACCGAGCGTCCCGACAAGTATTTTCCGTACCGCTACGGAGAATCCCTCTGGGAGTACGTCGGCGAGCGCTGGGGAGACGCAGCGATCGGCGAAATCCTCCAGAATGCGTCGACACTTGGAATCGCACGTGCGTTCCAGCGCCAGCTCGGGCTCACTCTTCACGAGCTGAGCGATGACTGGCGGGAATCGATCAATGCCAGGTATTTGCCGCAGGCCGCCGCGCTAGATCGCCCCCGCAGCTTCTCCCAGCCGCTTCTGACCGAAAAGAGGAGCGGAGGACAGATCTTCCTGGCGCCCTCGCTCTCCAACGACGGCAGTCGGATTGCGTTCCTGTCGAACGGAAACGAGAAGCGCGGCGAGCTGTTTATAGATCTCTGGCTGGCTGACGCGCGCACCGGTAAGCGCATCAAGCGCCTCGTTGAAAGCACCCTCAATCCGAATTTCGAGGAGCTGCGACTTCTCTATTCGCAGAGCTCGTTCTCGAATAGCGGGAGCATGATCGCGTTCACGGCGCAGCGCGAAGGCAAGGACGTGATGTATCTCATGGACGTTGCCACGACATCGGTAAAAACGCGCATCGATTTGCCGACCGTCGACGCGATCTGGAGCCCGGTATGGTCGCCTGACGACAAGCAGATCGCATTCAGCGGCACGCACGGTGGCATCACGGACCTTTACATCGTCGACGCAAACGGGAAGAACCTGCGGCAGCTCACCAACGACGAGTATGGAGATCTGCAGCCCGCGTGGTCTCCAGATGGGAAGCGGCTCGCGTTTGCCACCGATCGGAGTCCCGAGACGAATCTTTCGGTCCTGAAGTTTTCCAAATGGCGCATCGCCGTAATGGACCTCGAGTCCGGCGCGATCGAGGTTCTCCCGAATCAGGGTGGCCTGAATCTGAATCCGGCCTGGTCGCCGGACGGGCGGCAGCTCGCGTTCATCTCCGATCGTACCGGAATCCCCAACATTTTCCTTTTCGACTTCGCCGATCGACAGCACTACCAGCTGACGAATGTCCTGGGCGGTGTATCGGCGATCACGGAGTTCAGCCCGGCGATAAGCTGGGCAAGGACCGCGGATAGAATCGCCTACACCAGTTTCGAGAGGGGCGACTATACCATCTGGACCATCGACAATCCGCGAGCGCTCAAGAAAACCGCGTTCCGTCCGTCGGGCGTAAACCTCGCCATTGGAGCGCCGTTGCCGGATTCGCTGGCAAAACCGAAAACGGGATTTGACTCGCTGACGCTGCGGCCGAGGACCGGTGAGCCAACGTCGACATATCGCGCACCCACGGGATCGCGTCAGTCGTCGGTGTTACCGTTGCAGGAGGCAGTTGCGGATCTGCCACCAAACATTGCAGCACTCCAGGCGGATCCGCTGTTTGGTCTGCCGGATACTGCCAGATTCAAGGAGCACCCGTACCACGTTGCATTCCATCCCGATTACATCGCCGATCCGTCGATTGGATATACCCCGAGCTACGGCACGTTTGCGGGGGGGACCGCGTTCGTCTTCAGCGATCTCCTTGGGAACCATCAGCTGGCGGTGGCGGGAAATGTCTACGGGCGATTGAGCGACGCGAGTGCCTTCGTCGGCTACGCCAATCTGAGCCACCGGCTTCAATATACGACCGGCATCTCACAGGATCCGGTCTACGTGCCGATCACCGGAGGCACCACCCCGCTTGATCCGTCAGGACAGGTTTATCGATTTGAGACCGACTACCTCCGGTACGTCATCCGGAATCTTTTCGTCAGCGGCCAGTATCCGTTTAACCGCTTTTCGCGCGTCGAAATCGGCGCACAGCTGAATAGCATCTCGCAGGGGTTCGTGAAGGTTTTTCAGGATTGCAGCGTGGCCGGATATTGCACGGACATCCAATTCAAGGACACGCTGTCGCTGCCGACCATCAACTACGTAACACCGTCTGCCGCGTTCGTTTCCGACAATACGCTGTTCGGCACGACGGGGCCGGTGATCGGACGCAGGATGCGATTCCAGGCGTCACAGAGCGTCGGCAAGCTGACCTTCAGTGATTTCCTCGTCGACTACCGCCGATACGACCCGATCATCTTCAACACACTGACCTTCGCGACGCGGTTCCTGAGCTCGTATTCGGTTGGCCCTGACGAAAGCTTCTTCCCGAAGTACATCGGCCGTCCCGATTTCATCCGTGGCTATGACCGCGCCAACTTCAACTTCGTCGACTGTACTTCGATAATAGGCACGGGCCAAAACGCGTGCAGCAATGCGCAGCTTGCCGGTAGTAGAGTGGTTGTCGCCAACGCCGAATTGCGGTTCCCGCTCATCCGCCGGTTCGATGTCGGAAGCAACTTTGGCTTACCGCCGCTGGATGGGCTCATCTTCTACGACGCCGGTCTGGCGTGGAGTGCTGGTCAAATGCCGCATCTTGGTCGAGCGCCTGCGGGCAACGATCCGAACAAGGATCGCTATCCGCTCAACAGCTGGGGAGCAGGCCTGCGCTTGAATCTGTTCAACCTGGCAATTCTGCGATGGGACTACGCGGTTCCTATGGTCACCGGCCGCAAGCCGAACTGGACTTTCTCGTTGGGAGCGAGCTACTAAACGTTGCGTCGCCTCCTACTGCTGGCGCTGCTCTGTACAGCCTGTACGAAAGACAGGGCAGCGCCTGACAGCACGACCCCGCAGATAACCGAGCCACTCGGGCCTGACCCGCTCCTCCTCCGCGTTCCGCGCGGAGGAGGCACCGGGCACATCTACGCCTACCCGAAGCTCGATTCGGCGGTGTGGACGGTCGATGAAATTCCGCCACTCGATCGCGTTCTCGCGTTCGATCAGGACGGCGGTACGATAGCGTACGTCGATGCCAAGGGATTTCCGGGCCGCCTCGACTTGAGGGAAACCGACGTTACAAAGGCGTCGCGGGCGAAGCTCACGTCGCTTTCCTCCGCGAACGGCAGCGACATCTACGGCGTCAATACGAGAGGCGAGATCGTCCGGCTGAATCCGACCGGTGGAGATTGGCATTTCAAGCCGCCCGTGCCGGCGCGCTCCGTTTTCGCGCAGCCCAACGGCGAGCTGATCGTTACCGCCAACAAGGGCGCGCGGACTCTCGTGTGGAGGGTGCGTCCGCCCGACGATGTCATTCAGGACAGTACCGTGCTGCCGCTTTCCGGACGCGCCGTGAGGACACAGGTGGGCGACCGGATTTATTTCACGGTCGACAGCGGACTCGTGGGCGTGAAAGCAAAAGATCTTTCGCCCGTCGGCACCGTTCACCTCGAGAGCAGAGTGCGCGCGTTGGCACCCACGCCGAGCGGAGACAGAATCTACGTCGCGACCGCGGTCGACAGCGGCATCTCGATCGTAGATCGCTATTCTGGCAACGTCGGAATGGGTGTGGTGCTCCCCGCCCCGCCACCGGATCTCCGGATGGACGCGCTTGGTCGCTACCTCCTCGCTCGATTTCCGAAAGCCGACTCCGCCTGGGTAATCGCGATCGGAACGAACAGGCTCGTCGGTGCGGTGCCGACGCGCTGGGAAACGGATCTCCCGGCAATCACTCCCGATGGAAGGCTCGCGCTCCTCAATGCACAGGATGTCAACTTCGTCGATCCCGAAAAGCTCAGTGTTCAATCGACCGTTGCGGGAGGAGCGAAAGATTTCTGGTACTTTTTCGCCTGGGACGGATTCCGTCCCCGGCCCCAGGGGCTCGACCAGCCCGTGACATTCCCAGGTGACAGCACGCAGAAGGACTCGCTTTCGGCGAGCTCCACGGCCGCGATCGCAAACCCGCCGACTACGCGCGACACGGGCGCGGCCGTCGTGCCCCCAGTAACGAGGGCTCCTTCAGCCGGGTTCACGGTTTCGTTCGCTGCGCTTCTTACGGAGGACAAGGCGCAGCAGCTCGCGAACACCATCAAGGTCGCCGGCAATTCTGCCCATGTAGTTTCCACGACCACCGCCGGCGCGCAGATATTCCGCGTGGTCATGGGACCGTTCGCCACGCGAGAGGAGGCCGACAAGATCGGCCGCGCATCAAAGCGAGAATACTGGATCTACGAGGGCTCCCCTTGAACTCGCGCGTCTCCGGCGGACGTCCAGTAGCATGGGAAGACGCCGGAAGGCAAATCGCATCACTGTTGGGCAGTTACTCCGCGGTAGTCGTCACTTCCTCAGATCCAGTTGCCGCGGCCCACGTAGCGCTCGGCATCGCTCGGGCCGAGGCAATGCATAGACGCGTGGTCGTCGGGGATCTGGTCGGGGACACGCCTTCTCTCCGCTCTCTCGTCAAGGACGAGGATCCCCACGGCATCACCGACAGCCTTCTCTATGGCGTCTCGCTCAACAAGATCGGTTACGTGGTGGAAGGAACCGAGAATCTGTACGTGATGCCGAGCGGAACCGATCCCCACATAGACGAGGAGATCCTCCGCAGCGCGAGGTGGACGAGAGTGGCCGCAGGCTTCGGCGAGGTCGGCGCACTCCTGCTTCTCGTCGCGCCCTGGGATTCAAAAGGACTGAGCGATCTCATCGACAAGGTTGACGGAGCAGTGCTGGTCAAGGACACTGACCTTCCAGCCGCGCCAAACTCGCTGGTGCTCGCCCGAGTCGCATCCCCTACACCAACGCTGAAGATTCCGCTCCACATGATCAGCGCGCGCGCGGCGAGCTGGAAACAGCATCGCTGGTTCTATCCCGCGCTCGGCGCCATCGGCCTGCTGGTGATCGCATCGGTGGGGTTGGCCCTCATGCTTGCTCGTGCTGGACGGGCTGTGCGCCAGCCGGTGCGCGTTGTGGCCAAGGTAGCCCCACCGGCTCCCGCTCCGACGCCGCCTCCGCCACGTCCGCCCCCGGAAACTCTTTACGTCGCTCCGCCCACAAATGTCAATGACTCGGCGTCGGCGGCAGCTTTCGCGGTGGAACTACTAGTCGCAAACACCGCTGAAGGTGCTAACTTGTTCGTCAGGAAAAATGGCGCGGCACTTCCAGCAGCCGCCGTGTCGCCCGTCGCGATTGACCTGGAGCGATCGAAATGGTACAAGGTGACCGCTGGTGCCTACACCAGGAGATATCAGGCTGACTCCCTGCTGCGCGCGTTGCGCAACACTGGCATCCTCACGGACTCCGCCGGGAGTGTTACGACGGCGCCATTGGCCCTCGTCGTCGACAGTGTGCCTACACAAGGAGGCATTGTCGATGCGGTTCGCGGGGCCGTCGACAAGTACACCGCTCGCGGCCTGGCGGTCTACGCTTTGATGCAGAACGACGGAGGCGCGCTGATCTACGCAGGCGCCTTCTCCAGGGCCGACCAGTCGGCCGAGCTGATCAGGACACTGCGCGGTGCGGGTTTGAAACCCGTACTCGTTTACCGAACCGGGAGTTCGCCTTAGTGCGTTTATCGAAGCTCGAGATTCACGGATTCAAGTCTTTCGCTGATCACACCGAGATGGTATTCGAGCCCGGCGTGACGGCGATCGTCGGTCCGAATGGATGCGGAAAATCCAACGTGTCCGATGCCGTGCGGTGGGTGCTCGGCGAGCAGCGGGTGCGCACGTTGCGCGGTGCCAAGATGGAAGAAGTGATATTCCAGGGATCGTCAGCGCGTCGCGCCGTCAACCTCGCGGAAGTCTCGCTGTATTTCGAGAACGACGACGGTGCGCTCGACATCCCTTTCCGCGAAGTCGTCATCACCAGACGCCTGAGCCGGTCGGGCGAGAGTGAATATTTCCTCAACGGAGCGGCGTGCCGTCTTCGCGATATCCACGACATGGTGCGCGGCACCGGGCTCGGCGCCGATTCGGGCGTCGTGATCGAAGCGAGGATGGTCGACGCGCTGCTGAGCGACCGCCCCGATGATCGGAGGGAGCTGTTCGAGGAAGCGGCGGGAGTCGGACTGTACCGCGACCGCAAGCGCAGCGCCGAACGCCGCCTCGAAGAGACAGCGACGGATCTCGGCCGCATTGACGACCTGATTGGCGAGGTGCAGAGCCAGGTGCGCTCGCTGTCGCGACAGAGAAAGCGAGCCGAACGCTACACCGAGTTGATGGCTCGTCGCTTCACGCTCGAGGTTGCTCACGCGTCGCGCGAGATGGATGCGTGGCGGGGCGAGCTCGCGCGTCTCGAGGAGCGCGTGACAGTCCTTCGCACTGAGGTCCCCATCGAAGAGGAACGTCTGCGCGACGCGGAAGCGTCACGCGACGCGGCACTAAGCGAGAGAACCAGCGGTGAAGCGCGCCGCACCGAGCTCGCCCGGCTGGTCTCGGACCAGCGCGAGAGCGCGCAACAGCTACGGGGCGAAATAGCTGTGGCTGAAGAGCGACTGCGCAACGCCATGTCCCGGCGCGAGCGGGCCGAGGAGGAGCGCCGCGAGGGCGACGCGATGGCCGGTCGCGTGAGCAACGAGTTGGAGCGGGCATCAACGGAGCTCGCCACACTCCAGGCGGCCCTTGAGACCGCGGACGAGGCCCTGGGCGCTCACGCGCGTCACGAGGAGGAAGTGCGCACGAGTCTCAGTGCCGCGCGCTTCAATCTCGAGCAGGGCGAGCGCACGCTACGTGAGCTGCGCGAAGAGCTGCACCGCGCCGATCTCGATCACCAGAGCGCGGAACGCGAGCGCGACGAGCTCACCATGAGAAGGGCAGCCCTCGAGACCGAGCAGACACAGCTCTTTGATGCCGCTGAGGCGGCGCGCAAAGACCTGGCGGCCGCGGAAGATGGCGCAGCCATTGCGGCGACGCGCGTAGCCGACACGACCGCCACCGCCGACGATGCGCTTGATGCGCTCCACCAGGCGCGAGAGCGCGAAAGCGCGGCCCGCTCCGAGCTTCTGCGCGCGGAGGAGTTGCACGCCGCGTTAAGCGCCAAGCTCAACGCGCTCGAAGGCCTGGAGCGAGAGCGCGTCGGCCTGGCGCCGGCGGCGGCGCGATTGCTGAAGGAGCGCGCGATTTTTGGCGAGGGAGCCATCCTTGGCCCGCTCAGTGATTTCATCAGCGCTGACGCCAGCTCGGCCGGGCTCGTCGAGCGGTTCCTGGGACCGACAGTAAATGCCGTTCTCATTCGCGACAGAGCGGTAGCTGAGGCCGTGCGCGCGTGGCACGCTTCAACCGCACCGGGACCACTGCTGCTGCTGCCCATCGATTCCGAGACTGGCGAAGCGCCTGAGATTCCAGATGGCGCGTCAGGTCTCGCTGCTCTCGTCGAATCGACATTGCCGGCGAGCGGCTGGGTGCGCTCGCTGCTCGGTCACGTGACGTCGATGGAAAGCGGAACTGCATTTGTCGACGCACGTGGCGCGATCTGGCTGCCGGCGGCGGAGTCGGGGCCCGGACCTCTCCGCCGCCGCGCCGAGATTACCGAACTCAAGCAAGCCGTCGTCAACAGCGCGGCCGCCCGACACAGCGCCACCGCGGCCGCCGAGTCGGAGCGCGCCGCGCTGGCTTCTGCCGAGCGCGCCGCGATTGTTGCGCAGGAGGCGGCCTCACAGGCGGCGCGCGCCAACGCTGACGCTGCCGATCGCTCGGCTTCGCTTGCCCGCCAGCATCAACGCGCATCACGAGAGGCTGCGGAAGCCCGGGCGTTGATCGAAAGACTGACTGAGCGCGTAGCGGTCACGGTCACTCGAATCGAATCGATCGCCACGACGGCACGCGAGATTGAAACCAGAATAGCGGCGAGAGAAGCCGCGGTCGCGGCAGCGCGCGAGATGCTCTCGAGCGCCGAGCATATGCAGGATGAAGCACGGGAGCAGCGCACCGCGAGCCAGATCCGGCGCGCCCAGGCCCAGGCACAACTCGAGGTCGCGTCGGACCGACAGCGTCATCTCAGCGAGGAATTCGCGTCGGCCACCGGCCGTGTCGAATCTCTCCAGATCGAGCTCACTACGCTGTCGAGCGCGGATAGTCAGCTCACTCATCAGATCACGCAGTGGCAGAGCGACCTGGGCGCGCGGCAAGCGACACTCGAAGACGCCGAGCAGAGGTTGGCCGACGCGGAGCGCGCGGTTCGCAATGTGGATGAGCGCCTCACGAACGAAGAACACTCACTGGTCGAGATGCGCCGCAGCTCAATGGCGCTTGGCGAAGAGCTGCACGCTGCGGAGCTCCGTTACACCGAGCTGTCGGGACGTCGCGCCGCGATTCGCGAGCGACTGGAAGCGGAGTGGAAAAAGCCGGTCGACGAGCTGCTTGCCGGCGCGGAATCGCTGGAGCTGGATGATGAAACACTTCGCGCCGAGGCGGCGCTCGTGCGTGAGCAGCTGGACGCACTCGGGCCCGTCAACCCGCTGGCAATCGAAGAGCACGAGGAAGAAACGAAGCGCCTGGGCTTTCTCACCGCCCAGCGCGACGACCTCAACTCGGCGAAGATCTCACTCCAGCAGGCGATTCGTGAGATCGACACCACGGCTCGCGACCTCTTTCTTCAGACGTTCGTCAAGGTGCGCGAGAACTTTCGCAACATCTTCATGACCTTGTTCGGAGGTGGGGAGTGCGATCTGCGCCTGGAAAACGCGGAGAGCCCGCTCGAGGGAGATATCGAGATCCACGCTTCTCCGCGTGGCAAGCGCACGCAGAGAATCCACCTGCTCTCGAGCGGAGAGAAGGCGCTTGTCGCGCTCTCACTTCTGTTCGGAATATTCCTGACCAAGCCGAGCCCTTTCTGCCTGCTCGACGAGGTCGATGCTCCCCTTGACGATCAGAACATCGGACACTTCGTGCGCATGCTCAACCGCTTCAAGACCAAAACACAGTTCATCGTGATCACCCACAACCCGCGCACGACCACCGAAGCCGCCGATGCCGTCTATGGCGTCACCATGCAGGAGCCCGGGGTGTCGTCGTTGGTAAGTGTCCGCATGCGCGGCAAGACGGTCGATGAGACAATTACACCAGCGCATCCCGCGCATACACCACAGCTGCACGACGAGCCCGCCGAAGCCGCCGAACCAGCCCCAGTCATCGCGTAAATGCTAGTCGTCATGGCGCACGACGCGACGGCGAAAGACGTCGATCGCGTCGTCAGTATCATTCAGGAAATGGGTTACGAGGCCAGACCGATGCCCGGCGCTCAGCGAACGGCCGTCGGTCTCGTTGGCAACGATGGGCGTGTCGACGCGTCCCGCCTCGAGGCACTGCCTGGCGTTGCACAGATCATTCACGTCACGCAACCCTACAAACAGGTCTCGCGTGAGTGGCGGACTGAGAACACCGTCGTCGAGATCGCGCCTGGTGTAACGGTCGGTGGCGACAGCGTCGTGGTGATAGGAGGTCCGTGCTCCGTCGAATCGGAGGAGCAGATACTCGAGGCGGCGCGCATCGTCAAGGCTGCCGGTGGCAACGCACTTCGTGGCGGAGCCTTCAAGCCGCGTAGCTCTCCGTATTCGTTCCAGGGGCTGGGCAAGAAGGGCCTCGAGCTGCTTGCGCGGGCGAGCAAGGCGACGGGGCTGCCGATTGTCACAGAAGCAATGGATTCGGAAGGCGCTCAGATCGTAGCCGAAGTGGCCGACTGCATTCAGATCGGCGCCCGCAACATGCAGAACTATTCGCTGCTCAAGACAGTTGGGAGGATGAAAAAGCCGGTGCTGCTGAAACGGGGAATGGCGGCGACGATCAACGACCTGCTTCTGAGCGCGGAATACATCCTCGCCGAAGGGAATGAGAACGTAATACTGTGCGAGCGCGGTGTTCGTAGCTTCGATCCCGCTGCGCGCAACATGCTCGATCTGACGGCGATTCCGATCGTGCACCGGCTCTCGCATCTGCCGATCATTGCCGATCCCAGCCATGGCACGGGATTGCGAGACAAGGTGATCCCGATGGCGCGCGCAGCGGTCGCCGCCGGCGCGGATGGAGTCATAATCGAAATGCACCCGGAGCCAGACCGCGCATTGTCGGATGGAGCGCAGTCGCTTTATCCGGATCAGTTCACACAGCTCGTAGGAGAGCTTCGCGCAGTCGCGGCTGCGATCGGCCGCAACATCCCGCCCGCCAGAACAGGAACGGCATAACCTCTGCCGGGTACGCATCACTATGGGAAAGCTGACTTACATCGTCGCAGTCGCCTTCGCCGCGGCTCCAGTGGGGTCGTACGCACAAAACGCCGACGCGGTCATCGACCGCGCTGTCGCGGCGTACGCGCAACTGAATAGCATGCGCGCCGAGTTCACACAGACGCTCACCAATCCGCTCACGGGCAGCTCGCAAACCACGAGCGGTGTCATTCTGCGCAAGAAGCCGAATTTTCTCAGTATCAACTTCGAGAGCGGCGACCGCGTGGCGGCCGACGGTTCCACGCTTTGGGTCTACCTCCCGAGCAGCGTCCCGGGCCAGGTGGTCCGGATGCCTTACACCGGCGGTAACGCGAGCTCGGTTGATCCAGCCGAGCAGTTCCTGAACTCACCACGGGCGCACTTCACGGTAACGTCATCAGGCACGGCAACGGTGGGAGGTCGGGCAACGCACGCCGTCACGCTCGTCCCCAAGCGGGCCAATGCGAATTTCACGAATGCGAAAGTGTGGATCGACGACGACGACTCGAGCATCAGGCAGTTCGATGTCGAGACGGCGAACGGATTGAAGCGCCACGTCGTGATCACCAGCTTCAGGGCAAATCCGGAGCTGAGCCGGTCGAGTTTCAAGTTCGCGGTCCCCAAGGGCGCAAAGATCGTCGATCAGGCGGCGGGAACTTTCTAGACCGCGGATTCTCAGCTCGGTTCCCCTCACTAACATCCACAAGGCCAAAGCGGGGAGCTGTCGGCGTCGCAGCTGATCGCTAGCAGCCTTATCTACGGCATCTTACTTCCGCGATCGCAGCAGCCCGCTGACCGCGAGAAGTTTTCTGTCATCAACACCTCGTCTGCGAGCAATCTCGACCGCCGCCGCAGAGAGCGCACGGTAAACTTCCGACGCCGCGCCGTGACCCTGCAGCGCGCGCAGGTGCTTCCCCACCGTTTCCGCGTCGCCGCGCATTACAGGACCCGTCAGCGCATCGTCGGGCAGCGCCTGCTTCATGTTCGCGAGCGCTCCGCTCATCAGACTCTCGACCGCCTGGTACGCGCTCGCATCCGGAATGCCGATGTCGTGAAGCAGGTGGCCAGCGACCGATGCGAGCACTACCGGAAAATTCGACGAGATGACAGCAGCGGTGTGATAGGCAGGCTTCTTCCCTGGCGGTATCTCGAGCACGCGCGCTCCGATATGACCTGCGAGCCGACGCGATGCGTTCTTCGCGGCGTTCTCACCATCGATTCCGATCCATCCCTTTCGCAGCAATTCCGCGGAGACCTCCGGATCGCTGAACGGGACGAGCGGATGGAAGGTCCCACCTGGGAAACCAGCTTGAGCCAGCGCGTTGAGTCCGACCGGCTCCGCGATCGCGGAGGTGTGCAGGATCACGCTGCCGCGCGCGATGCGCCCGTCTTTCGACGCGACGGTGACTTCCTCGATCGTCTCGTCGAGCTGCGGATCCCGCACGCACACGATCACCACATTCGCGCGCGCGGCATCGAGGGGAATATTTCCAGTCGACGTAGCGACCCCCGACGGGCGCTTGCCGTGCATCCCGACGACATCGACCCCCGATGCGCGAAAGGCGCGGAATAGTCCGCGCCCGACGTGCCCGGGTCCGATGATGAAAACCCGTTCCGTCACTGCCCTCCTTCCTCACTGTCCAGACTGTCGGGGGCGGGTGCCTGTGCGGTCGCCTTTCGGAGGAGATCCCGCTCTGATTTGGAGCCACGCGCGAGTTCGAGCGCTTTCAAGAGCGGCTTGTCGACCGAGGCACGCCGCCTGAACTCGGCCTCGCTCCCGAACAAGTAACGCGCGATGTCGAAGCCGATCACGCGCGAGACAAGTGGCTCAGCCTCATCATAGACGTTGCGCGGAATGTCGATGCCCCGCGCCTTCATCCTGTTCCAGACCTCTTCGCGCATGGAGGGCGTCACGACGAAATCCGGAGTAGTAATTCCATGCGTGCCTTTCAGGAACAATGCGTAGTCCGTGACCGCGTCCCTGAAGCGACCGGCGCTGGCGCCGAGCGCGCGACTGAAGATTCCTTCCGCTGCCGGCGTCGTGCTATCTCCCGCGATGACGTCGGGTGTAATCCCCCCGCCGCCGTAGACAGTGCGACCGCCATCGGTGCGGAATTTCTCGCGCGGCGCAGGAAGCGGATCGTCCGACTCATCATCGCTGAGGAGTCGGCGCGTGATCGAACGCCCAACAGGGGTGAACCAGCGCGCCGTCGTAATCTTGAGTCCGCCCTCTTGTCCAAAAGAGATCACACTCTGCGCGCTTCCCTTTCCGTACGTCGGTGTGCCAATGATCACCGCGCGATCATGGTCCTGCAGTGCGCCGGCGACAATCTCCGCCGCACTCGCACTGCGGCCGTCGACAAGCACTAGCAGTGGGAGCTGCGGCCAGCGCTGCCGCGCGGTATCCGCATAGACGCGGTTCGCGTCCGGCACCCGCCCGCGCATGCTGACGATCTTCTGTCCCGGATTGAGGAATAGATCCGATACCCTCACCCCCTGAGTCAACAATCCGCCCGGATTGGTTCGCATGTCGAGCACGAGCGTCTTCATACCGCGAGCAAGGAGACCCGCTATCGCGCCAGTCAGCTCTTTACCGGTGGAATCACTGAACGCCTTCAGATCGATGTAGCCAACGCCGTCGTTCAGCATTGACGCCCGGCGGACCGCGCTCTGGTGAATTGTCGTGCGCTGCACTCTGAGCTCGATCGGCGCGGATATTCCCGGACGCTCGAGCTTGAGCGTGACGAAGGTGCCGGGCTTCCCGCGCAGCAGCTTCGATGCTTCCTCGTTCGTCCAACCCTTGGTTGGCTTTCCGGCTATCTCGATGATGCGGTCTCCCGGCTCGAGCCCCGCACGCTCGGCCGGTCCACCGGGCAGCGGTGCTACGACGATGAGCCAGCCATCACGCAGATCCACCTCCAACCCCAAACCTGCGTAGTTCCCGGTAGTGGTTTCGTTGAGGCGCGCAAACCTGTCGGGTGGCAGGAACGTCGAGTACGGATCCTTCAGCTCGTACAGCATCCCGTCTACCGACTTGCGGTACAAGGCAGAATCTGAAACCGTGTCTACGAAGTCGTTCTGCACCCGTCGGAACACGCTCTCGAAGAGCTGAGCGCCTTCGAAGGCGGTGAACGTCCCCGTGCGCGCGCCTCGCTGCAGCAGCCAGGCTCCCGTGACAAGCGAGCCGAGTAGTGTGCCCACGACAATCATCGTGCGGGTGCGCGCGGAGGAGCTGAGAAGCTTCAGTTTCATACTGTCCTTTAACTCTTGATGCTTCCGAAAGGTTTCGGGAACGCGCTGGCCAGCACCGCGATTACTCGTCTGTGGACGGTCATCTCGTCACCCGTGCCATCTATCAAGTTGATTGGTCCGCACTCAGGATGGGAGTGCTGCCATTTCGGGTCCGCGAACTTACGGAACGCGTTCGTGACACGCCGGTGAAAGTCGTCATCGGAGCGTTCCATTCTGTCGCGAGCGCCCCGCGCATCGGCGCGACCGAGTCCCTCGGCGGCCGGCACGTCGAGCAACAACGTGATATCCGGAGCGAGGCCGCCTGTCGCCAGGCGATTTGCCGCGCGTATCTCCGTCTCCGACAGGCCCCGGCCGAAAATCTGGTACGCGTAGGTGGAAAGGAAAAACCGATCGAGCAGAACCACCTTGCCTTCGATCAGCGACGGCAGGATCTCACGAGCGATCAGCTCGGCGCGCGACGCCATGAACAACAGCGCTTCGGTGGCGTCGGTGATTTCCTGCTCCGGGTGCAGCAGGATTTCCCTGATGGCGTCGCCGACTGGTGTACCGCCTGGCTCACGCATGGCGATGCAGGGAATGTGAGCAGCGGTCAAACGATCCGTCAATAGACGAATTTGCGTAGTCTTGCCCGCGCCTTCAGCTCCCTCGAAGACTATGAGTTTTCCCCGCGCCATGCTCAGCCGAGTGTAATGATCGGACTGGCGGCGCCCTTCTTCATTCCATCCATGATCCACTGATTCACGCGGAGCATCAGCTTGTCGAAGTTCTCCTGTGCCGCGACGGCGCGCTGGTAGGCTGGCTGCGACTGGATCTTCTCGAGCATGTTGTCGAGTTGTTGCTCCATCTCAGGCGTGGGATTATCACCGCGCTGTATCAGCTGCTGGGCTTCTCCACGTAGCTTCTCCATCTGTTGCAGGAGCGCCACTGCATCCCGATCGTCGTTGAGCGCTTCACTCGACCGCTTGAGCGCCTGGTATTCAGGACTTTGCCCGATCAACCGGCCCAGCTCCTTCCCTTTTTCTTCCAGCATCATTTCTCCTTTCTGGCCCGAGGAAGGGCTAGTCGCGCCGCGCGAACACGAAGCGCTCGCGACCGGTAAGGTCCAGCAGGACTTCGATCTCAGCGTACCGCCCGTCGACTGCAATCATTTCCGCTACGGTCCCCGCGCGGACCGTAGCGACCTCGAGCGCGAGAAACCCACCGCTGGGGATCGCGTCTGGCGCCTGGTGAATCAGCTCACGCGTGACCGACAATCCGTCTTGCGCCGAAAGCAGTGCCAGACTGGGCTCCCAGTCGCGAACATCGGCGGGCAACTCGCCCACCTCGGCAAAGCTGATGTACGGGGGGTTGCAGACGATCGCGTCGAGTTTCTCGCCCCGGAGAGGGGCAAGCAACGAGCCGTGACGGAACACGACGGGCGATTGCAGACCCTTCGAGAGAGACGCGGCGTTGGCCGTGGCAACATTGATCGCATCGAGAGAGACATCGGTCGCGAAGACTCGCTCGAATTTCCCCTCGAACGCCAGCGAGAGCGCGATCGCGCCGGAGCCGGTTCCAATATCGGCGACGGCGCGCGTCTTCGGCGTACAACGCTCGAGCACACGCTCGACGAGCACTTCTGTCTCGACTCGCGGGATCAGCACTCGCTCGTCGACCTCGAGCGTGAGATGCCTGAATGACGCGCGTCCAACCGCGTAGGCGAGGGGCATTCCACTCGCGCGTTTCATCGCGGCGCGAATCACCGACCGCGCGACCTGCGGCGACGCATCGGCGACGGCATTTGCGGCGGCCCAGAATTTTGGTACGTCGAGAACGGCCGCCACGATCTCTCGCGCTTCGCGCTGTGGCTCGGCAACGCCCTCAGACTCGAGCATTGCGGCACACCCGGCGAGGAGATCACCGATGGTGCCGATGGGAAGCGTGGTCGGGAAGAACGGCGCGCCGCTGTTAGTCACCGAGCTTCTCCTCTACGTCCGCGACCTTGAGCGCTTCGACGAATTGATCGATGTCTCCATCGAGGACCTTCGTCAGCTCGTGCAGTGTGAGGTTGATGCGGTGATCGGTGACGCGGTTCTGAGGATAGTTGTACGTTCGGATCTTTGCCGACCGGTCGCCGGTGCCGACTTGCGTCTTGCGCATGCGCGAACGGGCGGCTTCCTGCTCGGCGATCTTCGCATCGAGAAGGCGGGCCCGAAGGACTTCCATCGCCTTGAGCTTGTTCTGGAGCTGGGACTTCTGGTCCTGCTGGCTGACCACGATTCCACTGGGGATGTGGGTGATGCGCACCGCAGAATCTGTGGTGTTCACGCTCTGACCGCCTGGTCCGGAGGAACGAAAGACATCGATGCGCAGATCCTTATCCTCGATCTTGAGATCGATTTCCTCCGCTTCGGGCAACACGGCGACGGTGGCTGCCGATGTGTGAATTCGGCCCTGACTCTCGGTGACCGGAACACGTTGCACGCGATGCACACCGGATTCCCAGCGCATCGCGCCGAACGCGCCTTCGCCCTTGACCTTGAAGATGGCTTCCTTCACGCCGCCAAGAGTACCAGCGGACTGGGAAATTACTTCGACGCGCCAGCGCCGTCCCTCGGCGAAGCGGGTGTACATGCGATAGAGATCGGCGGCAAATATGGCCGCTTCGTCGCCGCCGGCACCGCCACGAATCTCGACGATCGCCGGCCTGTCATCGAGCGGATCGTGGGGAATGAGGGCGGGTTTTATCCGCTCGAGCAGCGCGTCGATCGATTTCTCGAGACGCGCTGCTTCGGCTTTTGCCTCCTCCGCCATCTCGGGGTCATCAGAGTCGGCGAGCTCGCGGGTTTCCGCGAGCTCCTGCTCGTTTCTCTGGAGCTTCTTCCCCATTTCGACCAACGGCTGGAGATGTCGAAGCTCGCGGCCCAGCGCCGCCATGCGCTGCTGGTCCCTTACAGTCTTCGGATCGGAGAGCTCTCGCTCTACCTCAGAGGCACGCTCAATGGCGTCCCTGAGCCGGTCGCGGAGACTCAGCTTTCGGTGCTAGGCGCAGCTGCGGGCTTGCCGTACTTCTGACGGAAGCGCTCGACGCGCCCCGCTGTATCGACGAGCTTCTGCTTGCCCGTGAAGAAGGGGTGGCAGTTGGCGCAGATGTCCGTGTGGATCTCCGCCTGGGTGGAACGGGTCTGGTATGTATTGCCGCAGGCGCACCGTACGGTCGCCGTGGCGTACACGGGATGAATATCGGGCTTCATTGGAGTCTCTCGCAAGATGTTCGTGTGGAACTAGGTAGTATAGCTAAATTGACTCCCTCAAACAAGTTAGCAGCGTTGCTGGCAGTGGGTCCTGGCAGTGGGTCACTGACCCACTACCGCGTTGCTCGGAAAGCTGGCGCGCGTCTCTTATCGCAGCGTTGGATCCCCTTGCCTGTCTACAGTCGACACCCCCGTGAAGTCTGCTTTGCGCCTGAATCTGGCCACCAACCCGCTGCGCTATACGTTGGCGACTGCCTCCCTCGCGATCGTGTATCTCGTTGCCGCGCGGGCAGGCCTGATGATGGACGCGGTAGGCGGTTTTGCGACGCTGGTCTGGGCACCCAGTGGATTGGCGCTTGCCACGTTGCTGATTCTCGGACCCGGATTGTGGCCGGGGGTATTCATCGGCGCCTTTCTCGCCAATGTCCTCACCGGTGCCCCAGTTCCAGTCGCGCTGGGAATCGCAGTCGGGAATACATTGGAGCCAGTTCTCGCCGTGTACGCCCTGCGCCGGATTCCCGGTTTTCAGGCGACGCTCGAGCGCCTTGCCGACGTGATCGGATTGATCGTCCTGGCTGCCGGTTTGAGCACGATCGTCAGCGCCACGATAGGCGTAACGTGCCTCTATCTGGGAGGGATCGTTTCTGCCGGTCAGCTGGGAGAAACGTGGCGTGCGTGGTGGTTGGGCGATCTCATCGCGGACCTCCTGGTCGCTCCGGTTTTGCTCGTTTGGGCGACTGGTCCACGGAGGCTTGACCCGAAGCGCCGAGTGGAGGCGCTCGCCCTGGGCGTCGCCGTAATCGCCGCAAGTCTGCTGATTTTTGGAGGTGCCGTGGGGATCCCGACGCCGACGGGAAGGGTCGCGCAGGCGTACATGTTTTTTCCTCTGCTCATCTGGGCGGCGCTCCGATTCGGCCAGCGAGGAGCGATAACCACCGCCTTCACAGTCTCGGTGATAGCGATTTGGGGCACAGCCCTGGGACATGGTCCGTTCATCAGGCCCGCGCTGCACCAGAGTCTGATTGCTCTTCAGGCTTTCATGGGCATAGCGGCCGCGACATTTCTAGTCCTGGCTGCGAGCATCTCGGAGAGGCGCCGCGCGGAAGACGAGATGCGGCTTGCACACGCACGTGCCGCCGAAGCGAACCGTGCCAAGGCAGAGTTCCTGGCAGTGATGAGCCACGAGCTCCGGACCCCTCTCAACGCTATCTCGGGTTACGTCGATTTGTTGTCGGTGGGCGTGGACGGAGCGCTTTCAGAAAAGCAGCAGGTCTCTCTTCGTCGGATTCAACTCAATCAGCAGCACCTGCTCTCACTGATCGATGATGTGCTGAGCTTCGCCAAGATCGAAGCTGGCAGGCTCAGTGTGGAGGTGCAGAGCGTCCTCGTCCATGACGTGGTCGGGACTCTGGAAGCGCTCATCCGGCCGGAACTCGAGAGAAAGGATCTCATCTACTCATGTAAGCCATACGATAGTCGGCTCTCGGTCCGCGCCGACCCGGAAAAGCTGCGGCAGATCCTGCTCAACTTCATCGCCAATGCGATCAAGTTTACGCCGGAGGGAGGTCGCATTCAGGTCGGCGCTGACTCTTACGAGGAGTTTGTCAGAATCTGGGTGAGTGACACAGGCATAGGAATCCCCAGCGATATGATCGCTCATGTATTTGAGCCCTTTTTTCAGGTCGAGCAGGGCACCACCAGGCGCTATCCCGGAATCGGACTCGGGTTGGCAATTGCGCGGGACCTGGCAAACGCCATGAACGGGGAGGTGCGAATCGAGAGCACGGCTGGAAAGGAAACCACAATTTCACTTCTACTGCCTGCCGGCTGATCCGAATCTCAGCTGCAATTTTGACTCAGCCACGCTCAAACTGACAAGGCGACTTGTCGTTATGACAAACTCTGATTGGTATGCGCGTTCCGCTTTTTGTCTCCGCCACTCCTCAAAAGCAAGCCTCGTCTGAACACCATTCGCGGTGCATCTTAGGGCGATGAACGCACGAACGATAATCGCCGCTTTATCGCTCGCCAGCTCGTTGGCCGTTCCCCTTCACGCGCAGGCGAAGCAAGCCGCCCCTCCTCCACAACCCATCGCCCCCGTTGCACCAAGCGAGCCGGGTTCCAACCTTACGGTCTATCTGCTCACATTCGGCTGGGGTGACGTCGTGTGGGAGCGATTCGGACACAACGCTATCTGGATCAAGGACCGCGCTCGTGGCACGGATATGACCTACAACTGGGGGATGTTCGACTTCAATCAGCCGAACTTTGTCTGGCGATTCGTTACCGGCGACACTCGCTACTGGATGGAGCCAATCGACTACAGCTCGATGGTCGCGTACTACAAGCAGCACAATCGGTCGATTCTCGCCCAGGAGCTCAACCTCACTCCCGCCCAGCGGCTGAAGCTCCAGCAGTTCGTCCAGTGGAACGCGCTACCGCAGAACAAGTTCTATCGCTACGACTACTATCGGGACAACTGTTCGACGCGCCTTCGCGACGCCATCGATCACTCGTTGAGCGGGCAGCTGCAGACATCCACTGTGACGCGGATGACATCGGGAACGTACCGTTGGCACACGCAGCGTCTGATGACGGGCGACGTTCCTCTTTACACCGGCGTCACGCTCGCGCTGGGCCATCCCGCCGACAAGCCGCTGTCGATGTGGCAGGAGATGTTCCTGCCCGTCCGCATGGCCAACGACCTGCGCACCGTCAACATCGCTGACAGTATCGGCACGCAGATCCCGCTGATCAGATCGGAGACGGCGATATTCACGGCGGGTCGTCCTCCGGAGCCGGCGGCACCTCCATACTATCTCCCGCTGTTCGTCGCCGTTGGAATCGTCTTCGCGGCGGTGCTGGTACTGCTGGTGAGAAGCGCGGAAGGAGGTAACCGGTTCGCCATGTTTACGGCCACTGCGCTGGCTACGTTGTGGAGTCTCATCGCCGGCATTGGCGGGCTCGCGCTGGTATTCGCCTGGTTCTTCACCAGCCACTACTTCATGGGGCGGAACGAAAACCTGATGCACTTCGATCCGCTATCGATCGTGTTGGTCGTGCTGATACCGCTCTCCATTTACGCGAGGCGGGGAATTTCCAGAGCACTAAAGTTCGCGGGTTTTATCGCCCTGCTCTGCCTGTTTGGATTCGTCGCCCAGGGAATTCCATTCTTCGATCAGAAAAACGGAGAGATCATCGCGCTGGCGCTTCCGATCAACCTGGCCGTGTGGTGGACCGTCTTCCGTCTCACCGGCTACAGGCGGACTTCCTTGCCCTCTTCCGCTGCCTTGTAGATCGCTTCCATTAGCTTGATCACAATCAGCTGATCGTCGGGCGGGTCGTACGGAGTCGTCTCGTTCACGACCGCGATGAAGTGAGCGAGCTCCGCCCGATACGACTGCAGGAACACGCTCTCGCGCGCGGCAGCTCCACTCGGCGAGACGTCGGTCGGCTTGCCATTGAGCATCTTCACCACGCGCAACGGCGCGAGGCGGGCGCTACCTCGACCGGTGAGCACCTCGAACCACCAACGCTCCTCCTGCCCGACGTAAGACCACGAAACGTCGAAGCTGAAGCTCAGCCCGCCGGCGCACTCGACGTGCACCATCATGGAGTCTTCGACGCTGCCTGCGCTTCGGGAGCGATCCATGTGCGCCGTCACTCGAACGGGTTCCGGGAAATCGGCGACCCAGAGCGCGAGATCCACGAGCGGATAACCGTGCTCGAAGAATGCTCCTCCACCTGCTTCGGGACGCCTGAATCGCCACCCGGTGCGGGCGGTGGCGAACTGATACTGCCCGGCCCTCACACCGATGAGGCGTCCCAGCTCTCCGCCCTGCAAAAAGCGATAGAGCTGTTGTACATCGCTCCGGAAGCGATGGTTGTTGCCAACGACGACTTTCCTTCCGGCCTGTTTGGCGGCGGCCAGAATGCGCTCGACCCCGCGCGAAGTCAGCGAGAGCGGACGCTCGCACAGCACGTCCACTTTGGACTTGAGCGCACGCAGAACGTGCGGCTCGTGCAGGTGATTGGGCGTTGCGATGACGACCGCGTCAACTTGATCGAGCTCGAGCAGGTCCTCGATGTCGGTGAACACGTCGGGAATCTTCAACCGCTCTGCGATTGCGCTCGCCTTGGGTCCGTCATTGTCGCACAGCGCGACGAGCTCGGCGCCTTTGAGCTTGGATAGAACGGGAAGGTGCGCGAGCTGCGCGATCGCACCGGCGCCGACGAGGCCCAGGCGTACGGTTTCCTTCGTCGATTTTGATTCCCTGGCGCTAACCGGCGATTCGGCCAATCGTCGTTCCCGGATAATAGGTTTCTAGAATCGTACGATAATTCTGCCCGGCGCGCGCGCGGCCGATGGCGCCCCACTGGCACATCCCGATTCCGTGACCGTAGCCGCGGCCATTCACGGTGAGAGTCGACACCTCGCCACCGCTCGTCGCCTCAGTGAAACTAAAATATGTGCTGTTGAGAATGGCACCTTTCGGATCTCTGAGCACGAACCGGATGTCGTTGCCGCGAAGCGTATAGCTGCCGGTTTCCGTTTGAACTGTGAGAGCGGCGACCCGACCCGAAGGTGTTCTTCCCTGCTCTTTGATGTCGGTGATTTTCCCGAGTCCGGATTTGGGGGCGTTGGTATACACCGCCAGGTACTTTTCCATCACCGCGCGTAGACCGGCGCCATCATAACTCTGCGTCCAGCTGAACCGGGGCGACCGGTCGCAGAAGTAGTTGTCCGTTCCCGGAATGCGATCGCTCACAGGGCGAAGGTAGGGCTGGTCGGGCTGATCGTACCAGACCTCAGAGACAGCCGCGGTGCTTCCGCCACATGTAGAGTGATACGGTGTCGTAATCGGCTGGCCGTTGTACAGAACGACAACGTCCGCCGTGGTCATGATAGCGGTGTCGGAAAGCGGCTTCTCCGCATCGACGCCACCGTAAACCTGGTCCTGCACGGTCGCGTACATGTCGAAGGCGCGCGAGCTCGTGAGGTGCTTGTAGGCGTACGTACGCGCGGCTACAGCTTGTGCCTGCACTGCCGCCATTTCCGCCGACGTGCGATTCCCTATCTCGAGCGGGACGACTCCGCGCAGATAGTCATCCATTGAGAGTCGATTCACAACCAGCAGACCCGAATCGGTTGGGGTGATGACGAGCTCTCCCCGATACCGCTTCCCGTCCCACACCACGAACGGGTTATTCGCTTCGGGCCGGATAACGACCGGACCCGGTCCGGCGGACAACGTAGGTCCTTCCCGCGCCGCGGTGGCTAGCGCAATTCGAACTTGCTGAATAGCTCCGCTCTTGAATCCGCCACGCACGACAGGAACATTGGCCGGCCCGCCACGAGGAGTTGAAAGCGAAACACACGCTGCGACTCCGACTACCGCGGTCAGTGCGAGGGTCGTGCGCGAAGGATGACTCCAGAGCCGTTTACGCAATGGCCTCCTCCAGTGCAGCTCTCAGTCTCTCGAGAGCGCTGTCGATTTCATCGTCACCGTGCGCAGCCGACATGAAGCACGCCTCGAATGGTGATGGTGCGAGATACACTCCCCGCCCCAGCGCCGCGTGAAAGAATCGACGAAATAGGTTCACATCCGATGCTTTGGCGTCCGTGAAATTACGAATCGGCCTCTCGCTGAAGAAAAAGCCCCACATCGACCCGGCGCAGTCCGCCGAGAGCGGAACGTCGAGATCACTCGCGATCTTTTGCAAACCTTCGACCAGCGCGGAAGTCCGCTTCTCGATCCGCGCGTGAAGCGCGGGCGTTAGCGCGGTTAGAGTCGCAATGCCGGCGGCCATCGCCAGGGGATTACCTGAGAGTGTTCCAGCCTGGTAAACCGGTCCGGACGGTGCCACTCGCTCCATGATGTCGCGCCGTCCGCCGTAAAGCGCGACCGGCAAGCCGCCACCGATGACCTTGCCGAGCGTCGTCAGATCGGCGGTGATCCCGAAGCGCTCCTTTGCGCCGCCGGGCGCGATTCGAAATCCGGTCATCACCTCGTCGAAGATCAGCAGCGCGCCGGAGCTATCGGCGAGCGCTCGCAATCCTTCGAGGAAGCCGGGCTCGGGGGCGATGAATCCGGAGTTGCCGACGACAGGCTCGACGATGATGGCAGCCACCGCGCGTCG
>Ga0137418_10000627_pt1 | contig 31784 bp, 31 predicted proteins | sample CZODoug3_1_2_16f_FD_122242 | JGI IMG/M metagenome (GOLD analysis project Ga0137418, IMG submission 122242) | Vadose zone soil fungal communities from Angelo Coast Range Reserve, California, USA - CZODoug3_1_2_16fungal (Hybrid Assembly) | ecosystem: Environmental > Terrestrial > Soil > Vadose... | reverse complement strand
TACTTATTGTCGCCATCCCGGCCAGACACGGCACGACGGCCGAGAGGGCAGCGGCTGCACAAGAAAATGTAAACCCTGTGGCGGAGGCAGACCGCGAGCGCCTCGCACCAGCACAAAAAGAGGCGTCGAAATATTCCGGGACCGACGCTGACCCATTTGACTCAGCCCGTGGAACCAAACCAATCGCTGCCGGCGTCCCCTCCAGGCGACTGATCTCGCTTGCGGCGAAGAACCCGAAGACCGGCGCGAATGGAAGAATCGGTACCTCGCAGGATTCAAGCCCGGCGTCCCCGCCACTCAAACCGGCAGCCTCTTCCCTTGAGCTGGAGGTCCAGCATCAGTTCCGAGAGGCGACGCTCTTGCTCTGGGTTGACGACGCCCTGGCGTTAACCCGTCCGTTACGCGGAGGCAGTCAGAAGCACCTGGTCGTTTTCAAAAGCGTTCACGGCAATGCATCTGAAACCCTTCAGCTTACCGCCGGCCCCCACACCCTTCGGCTGCAGGCTCAGTCCGCCGACCAATCCGTCGATCTCTCGAAGACGATTTCTGCGAAGTTTGCTAATGGCGATGACAAGACCTTGCATGTCACCTTCGACAAGCACAACACCAGCATGCAGTTAAGCCTCGAGTAGCAGCGACAAACCTGAGGCCGTGGCTTCTAGTGCCTTAGTCCCATCCAGCTCTCCGACACCACAAGCGAATTTCCGGGATTCTGCGGATCATATTTCACCGAAGTATGCAGACCGAGGCGGCAGGAGTGAAGGTTGATCCACTGCCGCAGGTAGGTCACATCCTGCGAGCACTCGTAAGAAACTCCCGCCACGTCGTATTTATAGATCAAGTGGATGGCCGCGCTTCTTCCCTCGGAAGGAAGTTCCTGCACATCGATGACCGTGCCGTCTGTTATGCGGCCAACGCCATCGAGCCAGGCGCGACGTTCGCGCTCCAGCTCTTCCGGCGTTCTCTTCTTGCGCCGAAAAAGCGCGTACACAATGAACACAACCGCGCACCCTGCCGCTATTAGCCAGTAAGAATGAAATGAGCCCATACTGAAGTGATGGGATGTCAGGGACGCAGCGCCCACCCCTAGACATGAGCATAAGCTGGATGCTGAATTCATGAAAGTGAGAGGGTGGTTACCGGAGTGCTACGCGGCGGAAGTGCCCACCGATTGGCCGTTAGCGGCTTTGCCCGCAAACGTACTTGCTGGCAATTTCAATAAAGCCACCTTCGGATTGCTGTCCGAATTCGTCATCTCGTCGGGTCTTCTTACTGACGACGAGTTTGCCGCTGCGGTCACGCGCATACAGCCACTCTGCACTGGGCACTGCGACACCGCTCCTGCAGTTGAAGCGCACACGGGCTCGCAATTCCACAAACGTCCCGCCTTGTGGAAGCCTAGTTGGCTCCTTGAACTCCACCTTGACCAGGGCTGTGCGCAGATTGTTCTTCAACGGCCCCACAGAACTCACTGAGACCTTGTGGCCAGCCTCAGTCTCGCCCACCTGTCGCCAGTCCGCCGCCGCCAGCGCGACCAGGCTAGCTAGGACGACCGGCGCCAGCACAATGCCAATGAGGCTCAGTAACCCCTTTTTCATAGGTGGGAAGTGCCTTCTGAACTCAAAGCCGGAGCTGCAGAAAACGCAGCAGACACTCTTATTGAAAATTTGGTTTCTGTCAACCTAATGGCCACAAACTAAAGGTGGCTGGGGACGCAATCAAGGACTCGACATCGTCATATCTGTTTGAATCTGGAGTGCTTAGCTGGTGATATCCTTATTCGGCACATTCATCGGTGTAATACTTATGGAAACGCTGACTCGCACGACCCTCAGCTCCCCGATAGGCCCGCTTTTTCTCGCCGCATCCACGCAGGGGCTGGTTGCTCTAGAATTCGACGCCAGATTGCCTGGTCAGCGGTCAGTTCGTCCCAGCCCGCGCCACGTCCGTGAGGAAAACAAAGCCATCGCTTGGCAGGAGTCAGACGGCGAGATGCTCCCCTACGTTCGTGAACTCGAGCAGTACTTCGCGGGACAACGTCGCGAATTCAGCTTTCCTCTCGATCTACGGGGTACAATCTTCCAGCTCGCCTGCTGGAATGCCCTTCTGGACATTCCCTACGGCGAAACTCGTTCCTACGCCGCCATCGCCCGCGCCGTAGGGAATCCACATGGTTTCCGCGCCGTGGGCATGGCGAACCATCGAAACCCCGTAGCCATCGTCGTGCCTTGCCACAGGGTCATCGCCTCGGACGGCACCCTTTGCGGCTACGGCGGAGGCCTCGAGGTGAAGCGCAGGCTGCTCGAACTCGAAGGCGCGCTGGCGGGAGTTTTGGCAGCATGATGTCGGGAAGTCGCGCCGATCACCGTCTTGCGGTACACTGACTGACCGTGACGCGCCTCAACGTGCCCCGCTTCCTTATTTCAGCCGGCTTTGTGCTACCGGTTCTTTTTACGGCACCCGCCGCCAGCGCTCGCAAACAGGAAACAGGTTTCCTCAACCGCGTCATCACCGTTCAAGGAGAGACTTACCGTTACCAGGTCTTCGTTCCCGCAGACTACGATTCGCACAAGAAATGGCCTGTGATCGTCTTCCTTCACGGCGCGGGCGAGCGCGGCGATGACGGACTGCTTCAGACTGATGTCGGCCTCGGCCATGCCATTCGAGAGCACGCAGCGACCTTTCCTTTCATCGTGGTGATGCCGCAGTGCCACAAGAACAAGCTCTGGACCCAGCCCGACATGCAGGCCCAGGCCCTTGCCGCCCTGGATCAATCATCCAAGGAGTTCCACGCTGACCGCAATCGGGTCTACCTGACCGGCCTTTCCATGGGCGGATACGGCACTTGGGACCTGGCTGTGAAATATCCCAAACGTTTCGCGGCCTACGTCGTTATCTGCGGCGGCGTCCGCCAACCCGAGCGGTTGCCGCAGCTCCGCGTGAGCCTGGTAGACGATCCTAAAATCACTGACCCTTACTCCGAGATCGCCCGCCGCATGGGCAGGACTCCCGTCCGGATCTTTCACGGTGCCGATGACCCGGCCGTGCGAGTAGAAGAGTCACGCAAAATGGCAGATGCACTGAAGGCAGCGGGAGGCAGCGTGCAGTACACCGAATACCCGGGCGTGGGCCACGAATCCTGGTTGAAGGCCTATGCCGAACCCGATCTTGTTCCCTGGCTGCTGGAGCAGAAGCTAAATCCATGAAGGGATATCGCTCCTCGGCTTGTCATCCGGAGCAACGCGAAGGATCTCTCGAGGCTTGACCTCCGCCACGAAATCCGCCGTCGGCAAAGCCAGCCTCTTTTATCTCGTCTTCGTAATGTTCTCCTACACGACGGGTGGTCCCTTCGGCCTCGAAGACATGGTCACCACATCCGGCCCGGGGATGACATTGATCTATCTGCTGGTGCTGCCGTTTTTCTGGTGCATTCCGGTTTCGCTGGTCTCGGCTGAGCTCACCACCGCCATGCCGGTGGAAGGCGGCTTTTACCGCTGGACTCGCGCCGCCTTCGGAGATTTCTGGGGATTCCTCGCGGGATGGTGGAACTGGTCAGCGTCATTTCTGCTCGGCGGCGTCTATGCCGTCCTTTTTGCCGATTATCTATCTAACTATTTCCCCCAGATCACCGGCTGGAAGCACTACCTTGTCTCGCTGGCCCTGATCGCGATCATCACCTGGATCAACGTGCGCGGCATCCAGGTGGTCGGACAGGTCGCTACCGCGCTCGAGATCTTCATCTTCCTGCCGGTAGTGACGATGGTCGCCATCGGCCTGGCGAAGTGGCAGCACAATCCTTTCGTCCCGGTTGTTGTTCCTCACCAGCCTCCGTTCAAAATTTTCGGCGTCGGACTGGCTTTGGGCTTGTGGCTCTACTCCGGCTACGAGCAACTCTCGACCGTCGCCGAGGAAGTCGAAAATCCGCAGCGCAGCTATCCTCGCGCTCTCGCTCTAGTAGTACCGCTCTCCATCGCCACATACTTTCTGCCTACGCTCACCGGACTCGCCGCACTCGGGGACTGGCAGAACTGGCACACGGGACACTTCTCCGAGGTTGCAAGTGTGATCGGCGGATCATGGCTTGGCACTTGGCTGACTCTCGCCGCTACTGTGGCCAACATCGCACTGCTCAACAGCACCGTCCTTACCACCACCCGCATGCCTTTCGCCATGGCCGAAGACGGTTACCTGCCCGCTGCTCTCACCCGCAAGCATCCAGGTTACGGCACGCCGTGGCTGGCCATCGCAGTCTCGGCGATCATCTACGGACTACTGGCCCGCCAGAGCCTCACCCACCTCATCTCCGTCTATATCTGGCTGCGCTCCGCCACGACGGTGCTGACGGTGCTGTCGGCATGGAAACTTCGCCGGACGCGCCCCGCGATGCCACGCTCATTCACGATTCCGGCCGGAAACGTGGGGCTCTTCTATGTGGTAGCCGCGCCCGTGGTGATGGCAATCCTGGCCCTGCTAGGCAGTGACCGTTTCGCGATGATCGGCGGCACAATCGCGATGGCGCTGGGTCCGGTGGTGTATAAAATTGTTGCCCCTGGCTCCCGGAAGCGGGTTGCGTAACCCTCTATTCTGAAGATTTTTGGGACGGTCAGATGATGGATGGTCAACTGACTCGGGCAACGGCGTGGTCAACGGTGTTCTAGCTCACCCAATCCAAAAACTTGTACCAGGCTCCCGCAAACGGCAGAAACCACGGCCTCCCGTTGTACAACCCCAGGGGCGCCCCCGGAAAAGGAATCCCCACAAAAGGATTCTCAGGCTCATCCCCTGCCATTAACTCCGCCACCTTTTGCCCCTGATAAGTCGCCATCGCCACGCCGTGTCCGGCATACCCGACAGCATAGTACATGCCGTCCAACTGCCCCGCATGCGGCATGATGTCGAATGCGAAGTCGAGCGTTCCTCCCCAGACATAATCGACCTTCGCGTCGCGCAACTGGGGATACACATCGATCATGCCCTGCCGCAAAATCTTGGCACTCCGCCGAACCGTCTGAGCATTCTCCGGGAAAAATGCTGCACGCCCACCGAACAGCATGCGCCCATCCGGCGTCAGCCGGTAGTAGTAGAGATAATTCTTTGAGTCGTAGATCATACGGTTGCGAGGGCTCAACTCCCGGGCCAGCTTGTCCGGCAAAATTTCGGTCGTTATGATGAACGACCCGATCGGAATGATTTTCTTCCGCAAGGCAGGCGTCGCACTGCCCGTATACCCGCTCGTTCCCACAAACACTTCCTGTGCCCACAAGGTTCCGCGCGGTGTCGAGATCTTCCAGCCCTGTTCGCCTTCGTGCGCCGCCCGCTCTATATGTTGCACAGGGGCATGCTCAAAAATCTGTGCGCCCGCTTGCAGGGCCGCCTTACCCAGGCCAGCCACATAACGAGCCGGATTCAATCCCGCACTTACTCCATCCACCATGCCACCGTAATAAATATCCGATCCAATTTCCGCGCCCAGCTCATTTTTCTGCACGACCCGCAGACAGTGGTTAAACGCCTTCGCGATCACCTCCGCCTGGCGCGCATAGTCATCGAAATGTTTTTGTTTACAGGCCACTTCTAAATGCCCACAGCGCGAGAAGTTGCAGTCGATCCCTTCTTCGCGCACAATCTGCTCCACGCAATCGATCGTTGCAAGCGAAGCCGCATACATTCGTCGAGTCAATTCGGGACCATACATCGAAATCAGCTGGTTCACGCCCAGTTTCATGCCCGTGAGCACCATGCCGCCATTGCGCGAACTTGCACCCCAGCCCACAGTCTCGGCTTCCAGCACCGCGACTTTCGCGCCCCGTTTGGCCAAAGTGCGCGCCCCCGACAGCCCCGTAAAACCGGCGCCAATCACCGCCACATCGACACGCTCAGGCAACGCCTGGGTACGATTCCCCGTCGGCATCGAAGTGGTCGTCAACCAGTAGTTTCGTTCCTGCAATCGCTATTGCCTCCTAGGGCTTCCGCCCTCGCGCCTGGCAGCGGTCTCTGCGGCCGTTCTTCGCGACCTCGGCGATTTAAGACTCTGCTTCGCTATCCATCACAACACCGCCGTCTCCTGCATCATCCGCCCCTCCGCAAAGCGCGAAAGGTTCAGCAATGACGCGTCGATCAAATCCGTTTTCCCGGTAAGTATCAAGTCGCTAACAATCTTCCCGGTCGCCGGAGCATGCATCACGCCGTGCCCACTGAACCCGTTGGCCAGAAAAAATCCTGGCACCTCAGGCACCTCACCCAGAACCGGGTGATGGTCCGGCGTCATCTCATAGAGCCCCGCCCAAGCCCGCTTCGGATTCACCGGCAGATTAGCAAAGCAAGGGACGCGATCCGCCGCCCTGGTCAATATTTTCTCGATGAAAGATACATCAAAATCGGTCTTGTATCCCGGTGTCTCCTCAGGATCGTTCCAGGCCAGAAGAAATCCGCGGCTTTCCGGCCGAAAGTGGAATCCGTTCGACATGTCGATAATCATGGGCGCGGTATGAGGAAACGCATCAAGGGGCTCGCTCGGCACCAGCATCCGACGAAGAGGCTCCACCGGCAATTTCACGCCCGCTAAGCTCGCAACTCCCGCTGCCCACGCGCCCGCGCAATTCACAACTTTGCGAGTCACCACGGACCCACGCGTCGTTTCTACGCCTGAGACTCCGAGCCCATCGCGCACAATCCCCGTCACAGCCGAGTTCTTCCACAAGGTCGCCCCGTGATCAACCGCGCAGGTCATGAACCCCATCATTGCGCTGTAGGGATCGACGAATCCGTCTGTCGAGCAAAAGCTTCCGCCCACAAGGTCATCCCCGCGCAGCTGCGGAAAGCTACTGCGAATCTCATCCCCCGTGATCAGTCTTACGTCTTTCAGCCCCATGGAAACCTGTTTTTCATAATTCGCCCGCAGGTAGCCCATGTGTTTGTCGCTGGTTGCGCAAAACAGATATCCTTGCGGCCGGTAGTCGCAGGGATATCCCAGACGCTCGTCGAAGCCGGCATAAAAAGGAATCGAATAGAGCGACATCGTGATATTGACCGGCGTCGAGAACTGCGCCCGCACTCCGCCCATGCTCTTGCCTGTCGATCCCTTGCCCTGCGCCGATTCCCGCTCAATCACCAGAACATTGCGGCATCCCGCATCAGTTAGGGAATACGCAATGCTCGAACCAACAATTCCGCCACCGATAATGACAACGTCCGCCGTCTGCATAGGCTCTTGTCCATGTTGCAGCTTGGAGAGCTAGCTTGCTAGCTCGCCGACTGCGCGCCAGGTGCGTAGAAAGCGGGCGGGGTATTCCCGCAAATCGCAGCCGCGATAAAACAACTGACCGAGCATTCTAGCGCGTGCGCAGATGAGTGCCGCCGTCGGACGTAAAGCGTGTCCAGGCGGTGCCGGCCACCGGCGATCGATCCCGATGACACATACCGCTGGACATGTACCATGGAACATGTACCGCCGCGCAGTCGCCTCGTGTCAAAGTAAACCCGCCTTCCACCTCGGTAACTTGTTCCGGTTACTACAACCACCTAGGCTAATTAACATGGCCTTGCGCTGTCTCTTGTTTTCATCGGATGAAGCCACCTCCCAGTCGCTTGGGCGTGTCATTACCGAACTCGGCATGGAGGGGGAGCATTGTCGAAAAGCTCTGGAGGCTGTGGAGAGGCTCACTATTCATCCGTTTCATGTCGTTATCGCCGATTGGGATGATGAACCGGAAGCCAGCTTTCTGCTCAAGACGGCGCGTGAACTAAGAGCCGCGCAGCGTCCTCTGACGCTTGCCATCATTAAGGATGAAGCCACTGTCCCCAAGGCCTTGCAGGCGGGCGCCAATTCTGTTCTGCGCAAGCCGATTGTTCCCAGTCAGGTCAAAGACACTCTCGGCACCGCCAGAGATCTTCTGCGTGCCAAACTGGAGCCGGCAACATCTAAGCCGCAGGTTTTCCGGGCAAGCACCGCCATGGCGGCCGCCGCAGCCCCGGCGCTCGCGCCGCACCCAGAGTTTCGCGCTGGAGAATTCATGCAGCCTGCGGCGTCCGGTCTGAGCGCTCAGTCCGATACTCTCCGCGAGCTGGAACCGACGGCAGCCTCAGTGAACACCGCCGAGCCGCCTCGCGAAGCTCCGCGCCAACTTCAACGTAAGCCAAGCTGGGCGATCGGTGCAGAATCGTCTCAAAGTCGCAGCGATCTCCCAGCTGCAGCGGACGGACTACACAAATCGGATCCTGCCGCGTCAGCTCCGGATGTGCAGAAGCCGGAGAAGATCGCTCATCCAGTTGCGGCGAAATCAAGCGCTACGCTCCGCAAGATTCTCCTGGCAGCCGCACTGGTGTTGATCTGTGGAGGTGCCTACCTAAAAATGCCGCGTGCGCTATGGCGTCAGAACCTGCACTTGCTATATGCCCATGCAGTGCATTCAGGACACGCTTGGCTCCACCCGCAACCCGCGGCTCCGCCTCAAATCGCTGCCCACGAGAATTTTGGCCAGGCGGGTGATGAGTACAAGTTGCCAGTTCCCGAAAACATCCCCGACGCGACCACTGATCCCTCGCAGATTCACGTCTTTCCGGTAGTGGACCCCACTGCCAAGCCGACAAATGGGTCGTTGGGGAATTCCGGGCCGAATCAGATTGACCCCGGCAACACTGGTCCCAGCGATCAAGAGCCGACCGCACAAACCCAGGGTGTACAAGTTCGCGGGGAAGAGAATCCGGCGCCGCTGACGCAGATTCCCCCCGATAACCAGCCGGTTGGCGTCTCCCCCGGCAATGGTGCCGGACTCTCCTCGCCGGTTGCTTCACAGCCGCAGCAGTTGAGCTCGAATCCATCGAACGCACCCGCACCCTCGATGCGAACGCCTACTCCACCGGCCCCGCAGAGTCATCCACAAGGGCATCCGACTTCGATCCCAACCAGGGGCGGAATTCCTCGTAGCCTTCAGTCCCAGAGCGCTGCAATGACTCCAGCGGCAGGAGGCACCAAGCCGGCAGAGGCCGCACTGCCCTCAATCGGACCGGTCGATCTACCCGAGGCTACGGCACGGGCGCTTCTGACGCAACAAGTTGAGCCGACCTATCCCGAGTCTGCGCGGGCCAGCCGGCAGCAGGGCACTGTAGTTTTGCAGGTGCTCATTGGCCGTGATGGTGCTGTGGAAGAGGTCAAGTTCTTGCAAGGTTCTCTGGCCTTCGCTCGAACCGCCATCGATGCCGTGAAGCAGTGGCACTTCAAACCCTATTCTTTCAATGGACGACCCACAGTCACACGCACCACACTCACTCTCACCTTCAAACCCACGTCGTGATTTTGGAAAAAGGCAGGGTGACAGAGTGGGACGTCTCTCGTCTCATAATCAGAGAGATCTGGCGACGGCAGCGACAAAGGGCCGATCTTTAGACTCAAGCCCAAGTGTTCTGAGAGGGTTACCGAAGAGGCAAAATTGAGCAGCCGAGGAACAAAAACCCGCATCTACTAGGGATATAATGACAATGAGGTCCTTGGGAAGTAATCCCGTCCTAGAAAACGACCAACTCTGATGTCTATGAAAATCAAAGCCGCAATTCTTGTCTCGTCCTTCGCCGTTCTGTTGTTTGTGGTCGTCGGGTCCATGGGAGGCGTGCACGCCTCCTCGAACGACGGCGCTTACCGCCAGTTGCAAGTTTACAGCGAGGTTCTCTCGCGGGTGCGCAGCGAGTACGTCGAAGAACCCAACATTCCCAGGGTGACCGATGGCGCCCTGCACGGCCTGCTCGAGTCCCTGGATTCCAATTCCAGCTACCTGACCGCTGAGGCCTACAAGCAGTATAAGACTCATAAGCAGGAGTCGAAGGGAGAGATCGGCGCAACCATCTCGAAGCGCTTTGGTTACGCCGACGTGGTCTCGGTATTGCCCGGTTCGCCTGCTGAAAAAGCGGGCATAGAATCGACCGACATTTTCGAGTCGATCGAGGGTCAGAGTACCCGCGACATGTCGTTGGCCGAAATTCGTAACGTGCTTTCTGGGCAACCCGGCTCGAACGTGACGGTGTCTGTTGTCCGCGCCCGGCGGGCAGAACCCCAGAAAGTGGTTATCACCCGCGACGTCGTGAGCATTCCTCCCGTTGCCGAGAAAATGATAGAAGATGGCATCGGCTACATTAAGGTTGACGCTCTTACCAAGGGCAAGACACAGGAGATCGCCGGCAAGATCAAGTCTCTCCAGCAGTCAGGCGCGAAGAAGCTGATCCTGGATTTGCGTAATGATTCCGACGGAGAGGAGTCTGAGGGCATCTCGACCGCAAATCTCTTCCTCAATCATGGCACCATCACCTACCTGCAAGGCCAAAAGCATCCTCGCGAGGCCTTCAACGCCGAGCCTTCGAAGGCTATAACCACCCTTCCCATAGCTGTCCTGGTGAATAAGGGTACGGCCGGGGCGGCGGAGATTGTTGCGGCAGCGATTCTTGAAAACGCGCGCGGCGATGTAGTCGGCGAAAAAACCTTCGGTGACGGTTCGGTGCAAAAAACCATCGATCTGCCCGACGGCTCCGCCTTGATTCTGTCCGTGGCCAAATACTATTCGCCCAGCGGCAAGGCCATTCAGGACGCATCGGTGACGCCTACTGTGGTGGTGGCTGACGCAGAAGATACCGTTGGTCCGGAGGACGAGGAGCCGGAGACAACTCCTCAGCCCGAAGCCAAGCCCAAGAATACGCAGGATGACCAACTGAAGAAGGCCGTCGAAGTGTTGAAGAGTCACAACGGCTAGACGGTTCAATCTTGCTCCATGTTTGGCAAGTTGATCGCGCATCTTCGAGATGCGCGATTTTTCCCCGCGCTTTCGTCCGGCTGCGCTATTTGTAGCCGCCCACTCGACTCCCTGTTATCCTGACCACATCCGCCCATGAAAAGGCTCTACGAAGATCTTCCACCGGTGGAGATTGCCGGACGGAAGCTGGTAGGCCGCGTCCTCTTCGGCCTGTTGTTTCTGATAGCTGCGCTGGTCGGCGCCACGGCCGGACTCATGCTCGTCTACACCACGGATCTTCCTCAGGTCGACGCGCTCGAGTCTTACCGTCCCAGCTCGGTGACCGAACTCTATGACGATCACAGCCGGGTGATTGGATCATTTGCCTTGCAACGCCGTGTTGTTGCCACTTACGAGGATTTCCCGTCCGTATTGCGTGACGCGCTGGTTTCCATAGAAGACAAAGACTTCTATCGTCACTCCGGCATTAATTTCTGGCGGATTGTCGGCGCTGCTTACCGCGACATCGAGTCTGGAGGCCGGCTGCAGGGCGCTTCCACGCTCACTATGCAACTGGCGCGCAACCTCTTCCTTTCGCCCGATCGCTCCTTTCACCGCAAGGTGCAGGAAACCCTGCTCGCGATTCAGATTGAGCGTCGCTTCACCAAGCCGCAAATCTTCACGCTCTATGCCAATCAGATTTTCCTCGGTCATGGGGTTTACGGATTCGAGGCCGCTTCTGAATATTACTTCAGCAAGCCGGCAAGAAGTCTCACGCTAACTGAAGCCGCGCTGCTCGCCGGCCTGCCCAAGGGACCAGGCATCTACTCACCCATCAACCATCCCGAGCGCGCCCAGAAGCGGCGCAACCTGGTGATCAATGCCATGCTGGAGGATGGAAAAATCACGGCCGCACAGGCTGCCGACGCTCGCTCCGCGCCGGTCGCTTTGCATCTGCAGCACGATCCCAACTCACTCGCGCCGTATTTCGTGGAAGAGATTCGCCGCTACCTCGAAACAAAGTACGGTGCCGATCAGGTTCACGAAGGCGGATTGCGCGTCTACACTTCGCTCGACATGGATTTACAGAAAGCCGCGAACCAGTCCGTGCTCGACGGCCTGGCGGCTTACGAGCACCGTCACGGCTGGAAGGGACAATTGGAAAATGTTGTTGCCCAGGGAATTGTCGCCAACCGCTATCAGCATGCCGACTGGGATAGCGAGCCTGAGGTCAATGGATACATCCATGCGCTGGTCACCGGCGCCGGCACCGGGATTGCCACCCTCAGGCTGGGCCGCTATACCGCCGCGATTGGCCAGGCCGACGTAGCCTGGACCCGGCAGAAAATTCAGGCCATGCTCAAAGTTGGCGACATTTGCTACGTAAAGATTCTTGCTCTCAGCCCCAACGGCGCGGCGCGGGTGAGTCTCGAGCAGGATTCCGGAGCGCAGGGCGCTTTGGTCGCCATCGACAACGCTACCGGCGCCATCAAGGCCATGGTGGGCGGACGCGACTTCAACGACTCCAAATTCAACCGCGCAACGCAGGCGCTGCGCCAGGTCGGATCATCCTTCAAGCCCTACGTGTATGCGACGGTGATCGATCAAGGCGCCAGCCCTGATGACACCATCCTTGATGAGCCCATAACTTTCGAAACCGCTTCCGGACCATACTCTCCCCACAATTACGACGAAAAATTCGAAGGCATCATCACCTTGCGCCGTGCGCTTGCACAATCCCGTAATATTCCCGCGTTGAAGCTGGCCAACAAAGTCGGGATCAAGAGTGTCATCGACTACGCCGGGCGCTTCGGCATTACCTCCAAGTTGCCGCCATATTTGCCGGTAGCACTGGGATCGGCCGAAATCACGCTCATCGAGCAGACCTCCGCCTACAGCGTGTTCCCCAACGACGGAGTCCGAATCACTCCGCGCTACATCACCAAGGTGACCGACTACGAGGGCCGCGTGCTGGAAGAAGATTTCCCCGAAGTCAAAGATGCCATCAGCTCCCGGACCGCGCGCATCATGACCGGCATGCTCCATGAGGTGGTGATGCATGGGACCGCGATCGCCGCGTCGAAGATGCCGTTCCCGATCGCAGGCAAAACCGGCACCACCAATGATTTCACCGACGCCTGGTTCGTCGGATTCTCGCCCTCAACCACTTGCGGAGTCTGGGTCGGCTACGATGAAAAAAAATCTCTGGGAGCAAAAGAAACTGGAGCCCACGCCGCTCTTCCCATCTGGATGAATTTTATGATCGCCGCCATGTCCAGCAAAGACATGGCCGGAAAAGATCCTGGCGACTTCCAGCCCCCACCCAACCCGTCCGCTAGTCCGTACCAAAAAGTGGACACGCCCGACACCGCCCCCGCCACAGAAGAAGCGCACTGAGACGAGAACCACCACGACTCCGGCGGGACGGCCGCCTCGGCTGGCCGCGGCCGAGCAAGGCTCGACGGCGCTTTCCATTGCCCCACCACGAGCTCTATGCCAGCGACGCCGCACCGCTGATTTCCTTCGATCGCCGTAACCGCGCCACCACGAGTCGTATTTCCTCAAGAGTAATCTCGGGTGGCAACGATTCCTGCAAAGGCTTCAGCCACCCCAGCCCGAGTTGCGCGCAAGCCGCCTCAATGATCGCCGTGCGATCTTTATCCACCCACGCGGCCTGAAACTCGACTTCCCCTTTTTCCACCAGATTCGCAATCATCCCAACCACCGTTCTAACCTGCCGCCCGCGGATCGTGGCAATCTCCTCGATGCTTCTGCCTTCCGCCAGCAACCGCAACGTCTCATCTGCGGGCTTGGAAGTTTTCTCGCTCGGGGTGCTTGCCCGCGCGCCCTCGACGAAATTGCTCCAGCGCCTGGAGAATCGGCACGCCATATTTCTCGACCTTGCGCTCACCAAACCCCGAAATATCTCGTAACTCGGCCAGCGATGCGGGAGGCCGCCTGCAAAGTTCATCAAGCGAAGTGTCGTACATAACGATAAATGCCGAAACTCCTCGCTCCTTCGCCGTCACCCGCCTCCACTCGCGAAGATATTCACGCAATTCGGGATCAACCGGCGCCGTTGCAAATCTTGGCCCAGCCTCAACCGGAATCCGGGTATGCTGCGCTCCTGGTTGCGCGGCTTCCTTGGCCGGACCTCGCCCAATCCGCAGCGCACTCGCCACCGCTGGTGCGAACCGCTTGCGCTTAGACCGAACTCCCTTGACTGGGGCAGACAACCATCCCGGCGCTGACCCGCAAACATCACAAGCCCCACACTCCTCCCGCTTCAGTCGCTCACCAAAATGCAAACAAATCTGCCGGTGTCGGCAAGCATTCGAATCCACAAACCGCCGAATGATGTGATAGCGCTCCCAAGACCGCTCTTTTTCCGCAGCATCGGTAATTTTCCCAATAAAGAAAGCCAGCAAGCCCGCATCACGCTGCTGCCAAAGGAGGATGCAATCCGCCGAATTACCATCCCGCCCGGCGCGCCCCGCCTCCTGGTAGTACTGCTCAATCGACTTCGGCAGCGCCAGATGAATCACCGCCCGCACCGTCGCCTTATTAATTCCCAATCCAAACGCAATCGTGCCCACCAAAACGCGCACTTCGTCCGACATCCACCGTTCCTGATTGCGTTTGCGAGCCTCCGTTTCCATCTTCCCGTGATAGGGCACCGCAGCAATCCCCTGCTCCTCGAGATAGTCCACTGTTTCTTCCACCCGCGCAATCGTCGGAGCGTACACAATCACGTTGCCATCGCTGTAGTTGCGCAGCCCGCGCACCAGCAAATCCATCTGTTCGCCGCCATCGCATTCCCGCACCAGATAGCGCAAGTTAGAACGATGAAAGCTCGCAATGTACTTGTCCGGATTTCGCAACTGGAGCTGTGCCAGGATGTCATGCCGCACCTGCCGCGTAGCACTCGCCGTAAAGGCCGCAATCGGACGCTCGGGAAAATGCGTCCGCAACCGGCTAAGCTGCCTGTATTCTGGACGAAACTCATGCCCCCACTCAGAAATACAATGAGCCTCATCAATGGCAAAAAATACCACCGGAACCTGCCGCAGCCAGCCTGCGGTATCTGCTCGAGCTAGCCGCTCCGGAGAGAGATAGAGCAGCCGATACTGCCCCGCCCGCGCCTTGCCCATCACCGCCGCTTGCGCATCAGCCGCCAAAGTGCTGTTCAACACCGCCGCCGGAATCCCCATTTGCGCCAAAGCCGCCGCCTGATCCTGCATCAACGCAATCAAAGGAGAAATCACCACTGCCGTCTTCCCCGAGACCAGCGCCGGCAACTGGTAGCACAACGATTTGCCCCCGCCCGTCGGCATCACCACGCAAGTATCGTGCCCTGCCAGCAAGCTGCGAACGATCCGCTCCTGCAGAGGACGAAACGAACTGTACCCCCAATATCGCCTCAGGGGGCTGATCAGATCCGTTTCCAAGTTAGGCGGCGAGGCGGTAGTTGCTGCGAGCGGGTCGATCTGCAAGTTCGCGTCAGAAGTCCTGTCTACAATCGCCACGCCCACAGTATAGGTGCACAACCGCTCCCACGAGACGCTCCATGATCGATTGACCATGCCCTTCCCGAATTCGGATTGCGGCTCGCGCACCCAGAACCGCAGGTCTCCCAGAAGGGAGATTGCTATCGCTGCCAACCCTGCGCCTTCGCTCTTTTAGGGACGGCCCCTCCGCTGCCTGAAAGCCATAGCCTGCAAAGCCAACAGGGTGTACCATCCTCTTGTCTTCCTAGTGGACGAACCAATGGACGGCTTTATCGCTACGAGAATATTTTGGCAAACCCGAGAACCGCTGCTCCTTGTTTCTCCGGGCTGTGCGCGACGGAACGCGCCTTGCCCTCCATATCAGGTTCTCGGCCGGCCACTAGGAGGCCCCCGTGCTGCTTAGTCTGAGAAAATCCGTCCTGCGTTCCCCAGTCACCAAAACACCGTTAGGATTAGGCTTGTTTTTAATGTTGTGCGTCACCATGGCGCCGGCGCAAAAACCCTCGCAAGATGCAGGTGGCCTTCCCAAGTACGACCTCCATTCCGAAATGAAAACCAAAGGAGTGGTGGACGAAGTAAAGCTCCTTCCTCTAGGAGCTAAAAGGGACATCACAGAGCTCATCATCAAGAATGGGGACGACAAGGTCTACATCTACGTCTGCCCCAAGGCATTTCAAGAAGAGATGGGCATCAATTTCGCCAAAGGCGACGAGATTGCCGTCACGGGTTCAAAAGTCAAACTGGAGGCCTTGGACGTAATTCTCGCCCGGCAATTGGTAAAGGGCACCGATACTCTCCTGTTCCGAGACGACAAGGGCAACCCCGTGTGGGATTGGCGCACAGGAAAGTGATCGCGCTGGCCACGAAAGATCGCTTCCACCTTCGGAAGTCATGACCGGTTTTGAAGCAGGCATGGCTTTCGGCTTTAGCCTTTCCTGCATCGGGCACGACTTCCCATAACTGGCCAGCTTCACTCTCCGCAACACCCAGTTTTCCGCGTGCCACACCTTTCGCCGAATTGTTTTCCCTGACCCGACACGCATGCTTTCCAGCCGCTATAATCGCTGCTCCATGAAACACGAAGACAAACGGGCGGAACTCAAGAAACGCAATCGCCTTGCCGAACAAGGTGGCGGCGAAAAGCGCCGCGAACGGCAGCACAAAGAAGGGAAGATGTCGGCGCGGGAGCGCATCGAGTTCCTGCTGGACGACGGCTCTTTCGAAGAGACCGACAAATTGGTCACGCACCGCTGCAATGATTTCGGCATGGCCGAGCAAAAGTACTATGGAGATGGTTTCATTACGGGCTATGGACGGATCGAAGGTCGGCTGGTGTATATGTTCGCGCAAGATTTTACCGTGTTTGGCGGGTCGCTGTCCGAGACGAATGCGGCGAAGATCGTGAAGATCATGGACCTTGCGGCGAAGACGGGCGCGCCCGTGATTGGGCTGAACGATTCAGGCGGCGCGCGTATTCAGGAAGGCGTGATGTCACTGGCCGGCTACGCCGACATTTTTCTGCGCAATACCCTCTACAGCGGTGTGGTGCCGCAGATTTCGGCGATCATGGGACCGTGCGCGGGCGGGGCGGTGTATTCGCCGGCCATTACAGATTTCGTGTTCATGGTGGACAAGACTTCTTACATGTTCATCACGGGGCCGGACGTGATCAAGACGGTCACGCATGAGGACGTCACGAAAGAACAACTGGGCGGCGCCATGACGCACAACGAAACCTCAGGCGTGGCGCACTTTTTGGCGCACGACGATGCTGAATGTTTGTCGATGGTGCGGGAGCTTTTCAGCTTCCTGCCCTCAAACAATATCGATGATCCGCCGCGGAAAGCTTCGTCGGATCCGATTGACCGCGCCGACGGTGCGCTGGACAACATCGTGCCCGAACAGTCGAACCTGCCTTATGACATGAAGGACGTGATTCATGCGGTTGTAGATGACGGCTATTTTTTTGAGGTGCAGGATCACTACGCCAAGAACATCGTGGTCGGGTTCGCACGGTTGGACGGCCGCCCGATTGGGATCGTGGCTAATCAGCCTGCGATGCTGGCGGGAACGCTCGACATCAATGCATCCATCAAGGGCGCGCGTTTCGTCCGCTTCTGCGACTGCTTCAACATTCCTCTGGTGACGTTTGAAGATGTGCCAGGGTTTCTGCCGGGAACAGCGCAGGAATACGGCGGCATTATCAAGCACGGCTCGAAGCTGCTTTATGCCTTTGCAGAGGCTACCGTCCCCAAGGTCACGGTGATCACTCGCAAGGCTTATGGGGGCGCCTATTGCGTGATGGCGTCAAAGCACATCCGCACTGACGTAAACTACGCTTGGCCGAGCGCCGAGATCGCGGTCATGGGTCCAGAGGGCGCGGTGGATATCGTGTACAAGCGCGAACTGGACCGGGCCGCAAGCGGGAGCGCGTTGAAAGAAGCAGAACGGCAATCTGTGCGCAACCGCAAGATCGAAGAATTTCGCGAACGCTTTGCCAACCCCTACGTGGCAGCGGAGCACGGGTTCGTGGACGCCGTTATCCAGCCGCGGGAAACGCGCAAGAAACTTATTCAGGCGCTGGCAATGCTCGAGACTAAGCGCGACAAGAATCCTCCGAAAAAGCACGGAAATATACCGTTGTGACTGACTTCACAGCAGACTCCCGCTAAGGTCGTCGGATCGGCTGGCACTACATCTGAGAGCTTAAATCTCTTCAACTACTTCGCAGGAATCAGCGCATAAGGGCTGGAGGCTCGGTATCGTTTTTCGAATTCTTCACGGGTGCAAAGCGTTTTCACGTCCGTGATCCGGTCGACGGCGAGAATGCCATCGAGGTGATCAATTTCATGCTGGAGAAGCTCCGACAGGTTCTGGTCGTCGCTTGCCTGAACCTCATGCCACTCGGCGCCGGGATCTTGATAACGGACGGTGATGGCGCGGTGCCGTTCCACTTGCATAAAGATTGACAAAAAACTCAGGCAAGCGTCCCAGACGACGATCGTCTCTCGACTGCGCTCGATAATCTCCGGATTCACCAATGGCCAGGCTTCGGCACCAGGCAATTGCAGGAAGATCACCCGGAGGCTCACACCCAGCTGGGGTGCGGCGATCCCGCGGCCGTAGCCAGTCCTAGTCCGCCAATGGGCAAGAGTATCGGCGAGATCTTTGACCAGCAAGCTGACCTCGGGCAACCCTGGATCCTTCACCGGGCTGGCGGTTTCGCGCAATCGCGGGTCACCCAGTTGAACGATGGGTCGGATGGGCATGGGTAATTCTCCATTGTCTGCTATCGATGACCTGCGCTTGCCGGATTTTACCTCGTTGTGACCGGAGGATCCGATCCAATCGGCACTCTATCTTGCGATGGCGGCGTCGAACAGGTTGAGGAAGTCCAGTTTTGTTTCGGCGGGCAGAAAGGAGGCCTCGAAGGAGTTGCGGGCAAGCTCGCGGAGGTGTTCGTCGGTGAAGCCAAAGGCCTGCTGTGCGAGCTGATATTCGTGCGACAACGTGGTGTCGAACATGGCTGGGTCATCCGTGTTCAGCGTGATCATGAGGCCATGATCGAAGTATTGTTTCATCGGGTGTTCAGAGACGGTCTTGCAGCAGCCGGTGCGGAGGTTGCTGGTAATGCAGATTTCGATCGGCACTTGACGTTGGGCGAGTTCCTCAAGAAGGTCAGAATCCTGCGCCGCGGTCAGGCCGTGGCCGATGCGCTCGGCTCGCAGGTTGATCGCTCCCCAGATGGATTCGGGGCCTGCGGTCTCTCCGGCGTGCGCGGTTAGGTGAAGGCCGTTGTCGGCGGCGTAGGCGTAGGAATCGCGGAAGAGTTCTGGCTTGGCCCTCTGTTCGTCGCCGCCAATTCCAACCGCGATCACGTTGCGGTCGCGGTAGCGGACGGCCAGCTCAAATACCCTTTGCGCGGCTTCGGCTCCGAAGTGGCGGACGGCGTCGAAAATCCACAGCACCGAGATGCCGAAGTCGCGCTCCCCACGCTGGCGTCCGCGTTCCAGTCCTTCGAAGATGGCAGGGAAATCCTGATTTCGCCACAGGCAGACTCCCACCGAAACGTAGATCTCGGCGTGCAGAATGTTTTCTTCCTTCAATTGCTGCATGAGGCCGTAGCTAATGAGTTCGTAGTCCTCCGGCAAACGCAGGTGCTCGGTGACAGCCTTGAAGGCCATCAAGAAAGCGTCGAAGTCGGGATAACGATAGAGTTTTTCCACTTCGGCGAGCGAACCAGACTGCCCGTGGCGATGTTTAAGTTCGAGCAGGGTCGCTGCATCAATAGCGCCCTCGAGGTGCAGATGCAGTTCCGCCTTGGGGAGGAGGCGGATGAAGCTGTTGGGCCGGTCGGGCGCAGGGGACATAGTTCAGATTGTAGATTGTGGATAGCATATTTGCGAGAGAGTAAACTCACCGGGCGAAGCGGAGCGTCGAACGGGGGGAAGACCCTTGAGGGTGGTGGCGGCTGGCGCTACTTCTTCCCAAACTCGCTACGGTGGCGGCTGTAGAAGAAGTAGATCAGCAATCCCAGCGCGAGCCAAATCACAAAGCGCAGCCAGGTGATGACGGTGAGACCGGTCATCAGGCCGCCGCACAACACGATTGAGATCAACGGGAACCATGGAACGAAAGGCACTTTGAACACCCGCTTGCGGTGGGGTTGAGTGCGGCGCAGGATGATCACGCCCAGTGACACCAGAACAAACGCAAAAAGCGTGCCGATGTTCGAGAGATCGGCGGCATCGCTGATGGCAAAGATTCCTGCGGGGATACCGACGGCAAAGCCGGCGATCCAGGTGGAGTAATGAGGCGTCTTGAACTTAGCGTGAACCTTGGAGAATAGCTTGGGAAAAAGGCGGTCGCGCGACATGGCATACCAGATGCGAGCTTGGCCGTATTGGAAGACCAGGAGCGATGAAATCATCCCGGTGAGCGCTCCGATCACGATGATCGAACGAGACCATCGGCTGGCGCCGAGCACTTGCAACGCGTACGCCACTGGGGCCTGGGCAGCTTTTCCGGAGACGAAGGTGGTGTACTTCATCATGCCCAACAGCACGATGGAAACGCCGACATAGAGAAGAGTGCAGACAATCAGCGAGCCGATGATGCCGATGGGCAAATCACGCTGCGGGTTGCGCGCCTCCTCGGCCGCGGTAGAAACGGAATCGAAGCCGATGTAGGTGAAGAAAACGATGGCGCCACCGGTGACAACGCCTCCGAATCCGGAAGGCGCGAAGGGGTGCCAGTTCGAGGGATTTACCAGTGCGCCGCCGACGACCAAGAAGATCAAGATCGCGCCAATCTTGATGGCGACCATCACATTATTAGCCTCTGCGGATTCGCGCACCCCACGCACTAACAGCACCGTGAGTATGAAAATGATCACGAAAGCTGGCACATTGAAATAAGAGCCCGTCCAGCGGCCCGTTTCCCAGACCGGCGTGGACCATTTGTCGGGCAAGTGCAGGCCAAAGGATTCCAATTGTGCCTTGGTGTAGGCGCTGAAGCCGATGGCAACCACGACGTTGCTGACAACGTATTCCAGGATCAGGTCCCAGCCGATGATCCAAGCGAAAATTTCGCCCAGCGTGGCGTAAGAGTACGTATAGGCGCTTCCCGCGATGGGAATCATCGACGCCAATTCGGCGTAGCAGAGTCCGGCGAAGCTGCAAGCCAGAGCCACGAGAAAGAATGAGACGGCGATCGAGGGGCCCGCGGGCGGGCGTCCGTGCATGAGGACCTGCGCTGTCCCTCCGCCGCGAAGGAAGTTCACGATGAGATCGAGAACCTGCGCGTGCAGGATGGATGGTGCCTGGAAGTATTCTCCGGCGGCGGCGGTGCCCGTGAGCACGAAAATGCCGGAGCCAATGATGGCGCCAATGCCCAGGGCGGTCAGCGACCATGGCCCAAGCGTCTTCTTCAGACGGCGAGCGGGATCTTCCGCTTCGGAAATCAGCTTATCGATCGACTTGCAACAGAAAAGCTGGCTCGACGAGGTTCGGATAACATTATCCGCTGGAGGCTCAGTCGTAGTTGGTGGTTGTGCCAAAAGGTTGTTAACCTCCTGAACCCAGCCCTGGGCTGCTGGCACTTAGCAATAGCTGACAAACGTCCGGTTCCCCAACCGCTGCCAGCTACATGTTAAGCGCTCAATGCCCATTGCTGCCTTTACCGTTTCGCCTGACCGCGCGCCAGCTTCTTCACCTTGGGCTTCTTCGATCCGCGTGCGTAGTCGCGGGGCTTTTTTGGCTTTTCCGCTTTAGTCTTCTTGCGGGCGGCACGGCGGGCTTTCTTGCGTTCTTCTTTGCTTAGTGATTTTGTATTTGCCATGAATGTTTTCTGGGTTTGAATTTGTAATTGTTTCATTTTGTAACTTGAAAATCGGGACGCTCAACTCTGCATCAACAATTGCCCGATTACCAATTTGCCCAATTACTCCATCGTCTCAAGCCCGCTCCAACTGGGCATACTTCTCCACCAGCTTCTTCAAGCCGAAACGAGGAAATTGTACCGTAATCTTGGCTTCTTCGCCCTCTCCTTCGCGCTGGTAGACGGTTCCTTCTCCGTATTTGGGATGGCGGACTTTCTGGCCGGGACGAAAGCCGCGCTTGCCAGTGGGCTCTTCCACAGGCGTTTTCGGGACAGTGAACTTTTTGCCACGCGAGGCGAAGAACTCGGCGATGTTCTCGATAGAGTTGTAGGGTTTTGCCGGCGCTGGGGGTTTCTGGCGAGATCGATTGGCCGCGACATTGCCGGCATTATCGCGGCCTCGCCAACTCGTGCTTTGATCCTCGTCTTCGTAGGAATAGTGTGCGGAAGTGTCATCTTCGCTACGCGACGGCGTGGACAAAGCTTGCCCTGAACCTATCCAACAGGCACCTGCCCCCACCGCCGATCGGCTGCGGCGCGGCGTGCCTAACTCTTCGATGAGAGGCGCCGGTACTTCTTCTAGGAAGCGCGATGGCACGCTGGCTTCCGGCAGGTCGGTCCCGTATCTCCGGCGGTAGATGGCCCGCGTGAGGATAAGCTGATGCATTGCGCGGGTCATGCCTACGTAGCAGAGGCGGCGCTCTTCTTCGACGTCGTCGGGCTGCAGCAGGGTCCGCGAATGCGGGAAAAGTCCTTCCTCGAGACCGCTAAGGAATACCAGCGGGAACTCCAGGCCCTTGGCGGCATGCAGGCTCATGAGCGTGATTTGCGCGCGCTCGTCGTAATCGTCAGCGTCACTCACCAGAGCGGCATGATCCAGGAACTGGTCGAGAGTTTCGGCGCGGTCGCGCGAGTCCATGGCCGCATTCACCAATTCGCGTAGGTTTTCGATGCGCGAATAAGCTTCAGGAGTATCTTCTTCTTCCAGCTGCTTAATATAGCCGGTGCGGTCGATGAGGAACTTGAGGATGTCCGCGGTGGAGACGGTGGGGGTCGGGAAGGGGCTGGAGAATTCCGGCCCGGCAGCATCTGGCCGAATGTCCAGCTGGGTGTTTGCTTGGTCGACGCCCGGCGGGACGCGCGTGCTGTCTCCCACGACGGTCTCGTTACCCGCATAGCTTCCACCGGAATCGAAGGACGTATTGTCGAACTCGGTCGGATCGAACCCAGTAGCGTCTCCGTTCATCGTGGCTGATTCCGTTGTCGCATCCTTGGACGCGGGCGAGTCGCCCGCGCCCGCACTTTGTTCCAATTGCTCGACAAAAGTTCCGGCTTGCAACGCACGGGCGTCTTCAATGAGCCGCTGGAAGTTGTGCAATGCAGCGAGGGCGCGCTGAGGCAGGAGCTGACGACGAATGGCCTCGCCAATTGCGCCCCATAACGACAGCCCTGTTTCCAGGGCGAGCCGTTCCAGAGTATCAATCGTACCCTTGCCGATGCCGCGCGCCGGAGTGTTGATGACACGCAAAAGTGAAATCGAATCATCCGGATTCAAGACGACTTTGAGATACGAGATCATGTCCTTGATCTCGGCACGCTCGTAAAACGAGAAACCTCCGACAACGTGATACTTCAGACCGTAACGGCGCATGGCCTCTTCAAACAGGCGCGACTGGGAGTTCGTGCGGTAGAGGACGGCTGCGCGGGCGGCCTCTCCGCGATGCGCGGCTTCGCGGACGTAGCGGGCAATCCAGTCGGCCGCGAACAGAGCTTCGTTCTCGCCGTCGGGGGCTTCGTAGTAACCGATCTTGGCGCCGCCCTGGTGCGAGGTCCAAAGATTCTTTCCTTTGCGCCGAATGTTGTTTGCCACCACAGACGCCGCCGCCTGCAGGATGTTCTGCGTGGAGCGGTAGTTCTGTTCCAGAAGAATGATCCTGGCCTCAGGAAAATCTTTTTCGAACTCGAGGATGTTGCGAATGTCGGCTCCGCGCCACGAGTAGATCGACTGATCTTCGTCGCCAACGGCGCAGATGTTGTGGCGTGTGCCCGCGAGCATCAGCATGAGTTCGTATTGCGGACGGTTAGTGTCCTGATATTCGTCGACCAGGATGTATTGAAAGCGGTGGTTGTAATACTCGCGCACCGGCGCGGACGACTTCAGTAGACGAACGGCGTCGAGGAGCAAGTCATCGAAATCGAGGGCATTGGCCTTGCGTAACTCCTTTCGATATTCCTCGAACAGATGCGCGATCTTTTCCGTCTTGGGATCGGCCGATTGCAGGTAGAGTTCCTGCGGATCAAGCATGTGATTTTTCGCCCATGAGATTCGCGAGAGCACGGTGCGCGGAGTGAGTTGCTTGTCGTCGAGACCGAGGCGCTTCATGGTCGATTTCACCACGGAGAGTTGGTCGGCCTCGTCGTAAATGACAAAGTTTTTATTATGTCCGATGGGCGGCTGACCGGGCGTGGATGAAGCAATGCGCAGAGCCTCAATGTCGCGGCGGAGAACGCGCACGCAGAAGGAATGGAAGGTCGAGATGACCGGTTTGGCGACGCTCAAGCCGCCCACTAGTTTGTCGACGCGCTCGCCCATTTCAGCAGCGGCTTTGTTGGTGAACGTCATCGCCAGGATGGATTCCGGCATAATCCCCAGATTCTCGATGAGATGGGCAATGCGGTAGGTAATGACACGCGTCTTGCCGCTACCCGCACCGGCAAGAATCAGCACCGGGCCTTCCGTGGTTTCCACGGCTTCGCGCTGCTGCGGGTTAAGTTGGTCGAGAAAAGACAATGCGGGAGTGACTCCGGAGTTGATACTTAGATTTTACAGGGTATTGAGGAGGTCCGATGCGGGAGCCGGGCAGGAATTATCCCGCCGCTCTGGTGGCCTCGCACTCCCGGCACGGGCAAACTTGGCGAAGCAACTGCCATGAGTAAATACCCAAGTCGTGCCCATCGTTCCATTTGAACCTGATGGCGTATTTGCCGATTCCTTCGGCAGAAACCGGCTTGGCGGAGGGCTTGAACATGGGCAGCGCGCCCGGAACGGGTTTCGCAGGCTCGCCCGGCCGGCGGCCGGTTTTGTCCCGTTCTTCATTGCACATGGCGCAGGGGCAGGCGTCGCGGAGATAGGCGAAGTTGTAATGCGAGCGATGACCGTCCTTCCACTCGATGTTCACGCCCGTTCCGGTCGTGAGATTCACCTTTACGGACTTGGGATCTGTGGCCGCCGTGGGGGCCTGAAGTGGGGACTGCATGGGTTCAGTATCGCATAGGATGATCGGTCACCGACTTGACTCAGTCTCCTGGCAGGTCACCGGTATCCGTCAGGACGCGTGGGCCAACGCGCACCGTATCCCTGTGGAACAGTTGAAACCGGAGGGCGAACGGGGACTCTACTTGCATCCGGAACTGTTCGGCGCAGCGGCAGAGAAAGGCATCACGGCGCGCCGCCACCCGGAAATGAGGAGACTCCAACAGCAAAGCTCAGCGAACCACTAGCTGTGCGGCAACACGGGTACGCCATAAAAAGGGCTGGTTCCGCGGAATCGGCCCTATTAGCAAAAGTGTTTTTCATAGCTGAATATTGGTTCCGGAAGCGGTGTCAGGCTTCTTGCTCTTCTTCGACTTCTTGCTCGACTTGGATGCACTGTCGTCGCCAGCGGACCGATCCGCGGCAGCTGCCTTCTTCGCTGCTTGACCTCACGAGTCAACCGACCAGCTCTCGCTCGGCACCACGAAACAGAGCACGTAGGGCACGGACGACCCAGCGCACCAGCACAGCAATTGTTACCAAGAAGACGCCAGCGATAGCTGCAGCCCAATAGGGATGCCGAGTGGCGAACCAAATCAGAAATATAGCCAGCGCATCCTCCCCCAGACTGAGGGTGATATTCGAAAAGGGCTCAGGAGATGGGGTCACAGCCGCCCGCACTGCTGTCTTGCCGCCGTGTGCAGCCAGGGCAATGGCTCCGCCCAACGCTGTGGCGAGGAGTTGTTTTCCGGGGGAAAGCTGGGAGGTTGCAGCATAGGCCAGCAACCCCGCCAGCGGAACACGCACAAAGGTGTGCAGAGCATTCCAGATCAGGTCAAAGGCCGGCATCTTGTCAGCAAAGAATTCAATGACAAACATCGTCCCGCTGGCGGCGATAATCCACCAGTTAGATAGCGAGTGCAGAGTAGTCGGCAGGGGCAGAAGATCGGCATGAGAGAGAAGACCTAAAGTGGCGAGGGTGGCATAGATATTTAGACCGGCAGCAAAGCTGATTGCGACCAGCAGCGCGGCGAGTTCATTCGCGGGCAGATTCACGCACCTAGCATAAAGGCGACCCCTACTAACAACAACTGAGATCCCTCTCTCCGGGAAACTGCGCGACTTCGCTCCCTCGCATGGCGTTTATCATTGAAGAGTGCCCAAACCAACAACTTATCGCAGGCGTTATTAGGACACCAAGGTCAAGGGTTCTGTGCAGTAAGCGTAGTTAAGTGCCTAGCTATGAGTGAGCTGGCGGAGAGGGAGGGATTCGAACCCTCGGTACAGGTGTTAGCCCGTACAACGGTTTAGCAATTGTCTGCTCCTTGGCGATGCCCTGCAATCCCAGTTACCTTCAATCGCACTCACGCACAAAAACTGACCTAATGTGACCTCAGTAGTCAGTTACAGGACACCGTAACGGACGCCTGCTTAGCAAATGCTGCGCGCAGCCAGTTCGTAGCCTGTTTTCACGCACGCCTCCGAACCCTGTCTACGGCGATGCCGCGAAGCTGCGGAGGCGCCATGGCAAAGTATGATTTAGAGCAGCGGTTTGATGCGACATTGGCCGATCCGACCGAGGGCTCGAACGTTTATGACTTCGCTCTCCGCAAAATCCGCTAGACGCTTGTGACAGTGCCAAATCTGGGTGAGCAGCGAATCGCCCGTAGTTGGTTGACCCTAAAGTGGTGGGCACGGTAGACCTTGCGCTGAAAATCTGGCGCACCACCGGTACGCCGGTTTGCTCAGGAACCCCAGCAAACTCGGCTCCAAATTTCCCGGGGGGGGTCGGTACTGGTGAGTTGTTGCCATAGCTTGGCACCCCTTCGGGTTCGGATCGGCCCAAGCTATGCCTGCCTCCCATAGAGTCCTGTACGACTCTCCGCAGGTAGTTTCCGTTGTGTCGAGCTGGTCTCTTGGGCCAGATCCTCTGCTTCAGGCGGCCGCGCGAGGGGGGTCCTTGTGAAATGTAGAGCTGACAACATCAAACGTCTTAACGTGAGGAGTCCCGTCCAAGAGTTTTCCGAGAATCTTCAACACTTCTGGATAACCGCTTGAGTGGTATGCCTGCGCGTTCCCTTTTTGATCCCAAAAGCTGATTGTTGTGACTTCGCTACCGTCGGGGACAGCTAGTGTGATCAAATCCAGGAATCCTTCTTGCGTTCGCAGCCAGGGAAGGATTTCACGCTCTATGATATTGGTAAATTCCGGAAGTGAGTTCGGTTTCAGGCGCGCAGCAACCTTGCGGGCAAACATCTCAACCTCCCGGTATTGGGCTGGCTTCCTAGCTTGCGATAGATCCAATCTGCACGATACCGCACATCTGGTAGCGAATTTTAGCACCCATGCGTCACCTCGAAGGAGGAGCCACCTTTTCGATCTCGGTCCTCATGTCGTGGATGCGGATGCGCGGCGCGGATATTCACGTTGTCGCCTTTGCAACTAGGGCACAAAGACTTGCGACAGGCGGCTCGTTATCAACGTCTAGTGCCTACCTTCTTGCAAGATGACGTGCGGGGTCTGGACGGAGTGTTTGGGCCGGAATTGGCTCAAATAGCCGCGCCAGCTTTGCTAGAGACTACGGAGGACCGCTATGGCCGTCTGAGTCCGCCGAAACACCGGACAGGCGATAGCATGGTCGAACGCCGCCTTTCAGGGATGTTGCCACATTCTTGTCGCCTTCGCAGCCCGCCGATATAATCGCTGCATTCGGAGGTGTTTCCACATGGCTCAGACGTTGACTGTCTTTCCCACGGGCAAGCCTCAACAATATTTGAATGTTTCCAACATCACAGTTGAGGGTGGTGTTTTGACCTTTTATCGGACAGTGGATGGCGGCTCCGGGAGCAAGAAAGTCACAACTAATGCACCGTTTGTAATTGAGGAAGATGTGCCTTAAGGGCGTCTATTTTAGCCTGACCTATCCGTGTTCAGTAGTCTCCGAGTAGTCAGCAAGGAGCAGTGCCAATGAGCGACGTTCGCTTCAAAATTATCCCGCGCGACACGGAGATACTCTCGCTGATTGAGGAAGACATAAACGCAGAGCGAATTTCTTTGATTTCCTTTGATTATTTTGGCCCATTTTGCGAATAAGCCCCCTGTTTTCAATATCAGCATGTAGCGCATCCGCTCATGCTGCGCGTCATCGCAGCGGCGAAGAAGAAGAACGGTTCGCCCTAGAGGGGCCGACACTGCTGTTGGTGGTGTGTCCGCGTGCTGCCGCGCTTACGCTGCGGCGAGCGGTTGGCCGAGTTGAGTTAAGAGTGTGTATTGGTCGTAGTAACAACCACCGGATACGACTCGGGCCCTTGCTCGTCGAAGTTGCAGATTTCGGGGAAGGGCAAGCTCAGTGCGGCGGGTCCTTGTAGCTCTTTACAGAACCTAAGAGTTAAGATGACTCCGTGATCATCGGTGTGCCTAAGGAGAGTTATCCGGACGAGCGACGGGTTGCGCTCGTTCCCAGGGTGATCCCGAATCTCGTCAAGGCGGGATTCGAAGTGCTGGTCGAGACCGGAGCAGGAGGGGAGGCGGGCTACCCGGATGCTCTTTATGTCGAAGAGGGTGCGAAGATCCTCGCTGATCGCCGTGCGGTCTTCGGTGCGGCGGACATCATTGTTCAGGTTCTGTGCTGCGGATCGAATGATGTTACCGGGTTAGCGGACCTTCCGTTGCTGCGTAGTGAGCAAGTCCTTGTCGGCTTCTTGCGGCCGCTGGGGTCGGTGGGCGTAATCCAGGAGATTGCCCAAACGGGGGTCATCTCGTTCGCTGAGGAGTTGATGCCGCGTACCACGCGAGCGCAAAGCATGGACGCGCTCTCCTCTATGAGTACGATCTGTGGCTACAAAGCCGTTCTCATCGCGGCCAGTACCTTGCCCAAAATCTTCCCTATGCTAACGACCGCCGCAGGTGCCCTCACCCCGGCGCGCATCCTGGTAATTGGCGCTGGAGTCGCTGGGCTGCAAGCCGTTGCCACTGCGCACCGCCTTGGCGCGGTCGCCTCTGCCTACGATTTGCGACTGGCAACCAAAGAACAAGTGCAGAGCCTGGGTGGCCGGTTCGTGGAACTCCCAATTGAGGCCAAAGACTCGGAGGATGAACGCGGATACGGTACCGCGCAGGATGAGAGCTTCTACGCACGGCTGCGTGAACTTCTCAGTCGCACAATCGCGGAGAACGATGTGGTTATAACCACGGCTGTTGTACCGGGCAAGAAAGCCCCGGTACTGGTGACCCGCGAGATGGTAAAAGGAATGGCGCCTGGCTCCGTGATCTTTGATCTGGCCGCTGAGCGCGGAGGCAACTGCGAACTGACGTGCGCCGGCCAAACCGTGGTCGAGCACGGTGTCACCATCATCGGCCGGATCAATGTCGCCAGCCAAGCGCCTTATCATGCCAGTCAGATGTATGGACGCAATATCACTGCTTTTCTTCTGAACTTGGTAAAGGATGGGAAGCTGCGGTGCGATTCCGAAGACGAAATTATTCGCGAGACTCTTTTAACCCGTGGTGGCGAGATCGTGAATCGGCGGGTTCGCGAGTTTTTCGCGTTGCCGGAGCTGATTTCGCAGAGAGCTGCTTAGACTCGCCTGGCGTCGGTATGGTGTGTCATGCGTTCACGCGAGCAGGACTGCGCGGTAAAACACTGGACGCGCTCCCTTCGGTTGGAGCCATTGCGCAGGAGTACAACGAATACGCTTCCCAGGTACTGCGTTTCACGCGGCCGATTTCTTCGCCGACACCCAGTAGATCTCCTCCTTGAGTGCTTCCTTGGGATAGCCACACCGTTTCAGAATCTCCTTGCAGTGCTCAATCATCTCCGGGTGGCCGCAAAGATAGGCGACGCAGTTCTCGCGGGTAGTCCCCCACAAGTCGGCGTACTTCCGTAGAATGTCCTCCACTCTGCCCGTTTCACCCTGCCATTTCTCATCTTCCCAGGGGCGGCTGACCGTAGACACCGACTTCAGCCAAGGAACCTGTCGCGCATACTCCTGTATCTCATCGTGATAGCCGAACTCCCATGAGCGGCTGGCCCCAGTCAGTAGGAACAGCTTGTGCTCGCCTGCGAACTTGGCTTCCTTCCAATCTTGGTACAACGTGCGGACGTAGCTCACAAAGGGCGCAATGCCCGTCACCGTGCAGACGAGGAGATGGTTGGTTCGACCGCTCCTGGTGTCGAGTGTAAACCGGCCCTTGGCAACCTTGCGCATGAGCAGTTGGTCGCCCTGCTGCAGCTTATAGAGCTGAGGTGTGAGTTCGCCGTCAGGTACGAGTTCGAAGAAAAACTCCATTTCGTTCTCATAGGGTGACGACACGATAGAATAGGGACGCTCAGACCGCTTCTGCGGTCCCTCCACACCCAGGGTGGCGTATTGTCCAGGCGCGAACTGGAATTCACCGCCGGGACTGACGCGAATCATCCAAAGGTCAGGGGCAAAATCAACCCGCTTCGAAATCCTTGGGTGATAAAACTTATCGTCGGTAGCACTCATCAGAACCTCCCATAAGAACGGAGGAACCTTCGGAAATCTGCAACGGCTTACCGGAGTCGAGCGTGAAAGCGGATGCTAACCGGCATTCCGTTTTGAACTTCCAAGCAGACGGCATTGTACATCAGTGACCTGGGTTTACATTTTGCATCGGCAGACCGCAAGAGCGCCTGACCCGAAAGGAAATTGATTTTGGCTCACCTCGAACGAATACAAAACGCCTCCGCCCTACCTTTTAGATCAGATCTTCCACAAGCGATTGGAACAGCGGGTGGGCATCGTTCGCATTGGAAGTAACCGCTTGGGCAGACCGGGTTTACAATAACGAGCCAGTCGTGTCTCCACACATTCGCAGATGCCTATGATCGTCAGCGTTCCGATATCTGATTGGCTTGATACTGTCTTTGGCTGTGGCTGGTTCTGCGGCCGCAATTGGCTTTGACCGCGAGCGTGCCTTCTATCCAACCGTGCTGATCGTGATCGCCTCCTACTATGTATTGTTCTCTGCGATGGGACCTTCTAGACGCACACTGATCATTGAAATCGTTGTTGCAGGCGGCTTTTTGCTGATTGCCGTCCTCGGCTTCAGAAAAAACTTCTGGTTAATAGTCGCTGCCCTTATTGGGCACGGCGTTTTTGACTTCGTCCATCGCTTCTTCATCGTCAATCCCGGTGTGCCACACTGGTGGTCGGGTTTTTGCTTGGCATTCGATGCACTTCTCGGTGTGTTCTTGGCGGTGCGCCTGATGAGACACCCTGAACGAGTGTCCTTCGAGGGAGGGTAAAAGGCACAGAATATTGTTGCAGTGGACTCAGGCTTTAACGGCTTTGTTCGAAGTCTCTTTCGCAATCCAGAGGAAATGAACGCCGACGTAAGTTCCAATCGCCTCCGTGATGAGCAATAGATACGCGGTCAGGACAAACATGGTGCCCCATCCACTCGAAGGCTGCGAATGTATGTGATCGCGGCTAACAGCCAGAAAATGGTGATACAGACCGAATAGCAATGATCCGAACATCGCAATCGACAGGAGAATGACGCCGAGTCGTGCCTTGGCTGCCCAAAGAAGCCCCATTGCGATCAAAGGAAAGACCAGCACAACCACGATGACGAAGATCGAGGCGAGCGGAGCAAGCCCGACGTGGAGTTCACGGTGGGTAAGACCATGCACGATGTTGCCCAGCAGGTGAGCAACAATAACGGCGGTCGCGTACTTGGTTGATCGGTTCACGCGGTAGAGGGTCCCGCTGCGTTATCGGCTTAAATATTCTCAGGTTCAGGCGCACCGTGCCAAGTCCCGCCTGTCGGTCCAAGCTCCCCAGTGACCGCTGTACGATATTCGCGAGATGTGGGAGGTTCACCATGCCATCATCCACTACAAACGAGAGGCGCACGGCGGTGTGCTGCCTTGGCGAGATTGCACTCCGCGTCAACAATCTGGAC